>CEUL01149984.1_pt1 | contig 22364 bp, 21 predicted proteins | sample 427021 | NCBI WGS metagenome assembly CEUL01 (sample SAMEA2622800, study PRJEB7988) | marine metagenome | isolation source: saline water (ENVO:00002010), including | reverse complement strand
GGTGAACGCAAATTCCGTGAGCAACATATTGGTAAAGAAGCATGGACCGCCTTTACAAATATGATGGAACGCGGTCGCGCGTATAAAAACCAAACAGGTGAGGTGCTGATGGTTCCACGGTATGACATCGTCCCTATCCCACAACATCTGCGGCGCAACCTTGCCCCTGGTTCTGTGATGATGTTTCCAGCCGATACAGCCATCAGTATGTTCGAATTTAGAGCAGAAGACGTCATCGGGCAGATCGCCCCGCGACCGCTTCTCCTTCTTCATAGCTCAAAGGATTCAGTCACCCCGACGGAACAATCAATTGAAATGTTTAAACGCGCGGGCCAGCCAACCGATCTCCATCTTGTAGCCGATGTTGATCATTTTATGTTCGGTGAGGAAAACCCTCGGATTATAACGATACTAAGCGACTGGCTTGAGCGATATTTCCCTATCTGAATGCTCTAATTTCCATCATTAGCGGGACACACACACTTTTATTTCACCACTCCTATGCTAAGCTTCTCTGCTTGGCGCACTCCAAAAGGGCTGCAATGATAAACTCACACTACCCGCACCTATTTGAGCCCCTCGATCTCGGTTTCACCTCCCTCAAGAACCGAATCTTTATGGCCTCCATGCACATACGTTTCGAGCTGCTTGGCGATGCCTCCAATCGGGCTGCCGCCTTTTACGCCGAGAGAGCGAGGGGTGGCGCCGCTCTGATTGTCACAGGCGGATACGGTCCCAACCAACAAGGTGTAATCGAAACAGGCGCCGACTGTCTGAATTCCTCAGATCAGTTGGAAGAGGAACGGAAAATTCCATCTGCCGTCCATGAAGCAGGAGGCAGGATTGTACTGCAAATCCTCCATGCAGGCCGGTACGCAAAGGTCCAAAATCCAGTGGGTGCCTCCAGCATTCCCTCGCCAATTAACCCGCGGAAAATTCGGGCGCTTTCTTCGGATGAGGTTGAACAAACAATTGAGGATTTCGTCAATTGTGCCGCCCTAGCGCAGGAGGCTGGCTACGACGGCGTCGAGATCATGGGCTCCGAAGGCTACCTGATCAGCACCTTTTGCGCGGAAAGTACCAATGATCGAAAGGATCAATGGGGCGGATCCCTCGAGAACAGGATTAAGTTTCCGATAGAAATCGTCCGTCGCGTACGCGAACGCGTTGGCAATCAATTCATTATTCTTTATCGAATCTCCGCATTAGATCTTTTTGAGGGAGGCCTGACAGGGCTTGAGACTGAGATCCTTGCACAGGAAATTGAGAAGGCCGGTGCTAATATTTTAACAACGGGGATTGGCTGGCATGAATCCCGAATTCCAACTATTGCACATATGGTACCGAGAGGTGGATGGCGACATGCCGCCAGACGAATAAAAAATGCTGTAAATATACCCGTTGCAGCAACCAACCGGATCAATACCCCGGAAATTGGCGAACAACTAATAGCGAACGGCGACGCGGACATCGTTGCATTGGGGCGGCAAATGCTCGCTGATGCGCAATTTGCGATCAAAGCAGAGAATGGAAGGGCGATTGCAATCAATACCTGTATTGGCTGTAATCAGGCCTGCCTCGATTTTATTTTCGCAGAGAAGGCAGCTTCATGTCTAGTAAATCCATTCGCCGGGAGAGAACTAGATATCGCGCGAACGACCTCAGAGAAGCCCAATAATATCGCCGTTGTCGGTGCAGGCCCTGCCGGCCTAGCTACAGCATTGACGAGTGCGGAATGCGGGCATTCAGTCACGCTTTATGAAGGTAGCGACGAACTGGGCGGACAGTTCAATCTAGCTAAACGTATTCCAGGCAAGGAAGATTTCGAAGAAACAATTCGATATTTTGGAGCCAGACTTGAGGAGGAAAACGTTAATGTCTGCCTGAGGAGCCGGCCAACGGCGGCAGAGTTAGCGTCTAAAAACTACGATCACATAATCGTCGCAACAGGGGTGAAGCCTAGATTACTCGATATCGAGGGAGCAGATCGTGACAACGTTATAAGCTATATCGACGCCCTCTTGGGACGAAAACCAATCGGTGATAAAGTTGCCATTATTGGCTCAGGTGGCATAGGTTTCGACGTTGCAGAGTTCGTCAGTAATCCTCGTACTTCTGTCCCCAACTCGATCAATGGTTTTATGGCACACTGGGGCATAGATATAGATCACCTTACTCCGGGCGGAATGACTCCATCAATCCCCGAAACACCAGCCCGATCGATAATCATGCTTCAGCGTTCAGAAAGTCGCCCTGGAAAGTCGTTGGGGCTGACCACAGGGTGGGTTGTTCGAAGCGAGCTTAAATCCCGAGGGGTAAAAAATATAACGGGTGCCTCATACAATCGTATAAATGATGAAGGGTTACACATCACGGTCGGTGGTAAGGAGCAGGTAATTGAAGCTGATACGATTATTGTTTGCGCAGGTCAGGTTTCCGAGAATGATCTATACAATGAGCTAACTGAAGCAGGGGCCACTGCAACGTTAATCGGTGGCGCCCAGTTATCGGCTGGCTTGGATGCTCTGACTGCTATCCACCAGGGGACCGAGGTCGCGTTGAACCTATAGAACCGACTAATCGGTGACCGTTGTAGCTTTTCCTTCTGATAGCTCTTTATGCCTCGCACATTCCTGTTGCTCGCGCCACATTGATGCATAAAGGCCGTTCTTAAGGACTAGATACCCGTGCCGGCCTCGTTCAATTATCCGCCCGTCACTCAAAACGATAATCTCATCGGCATCAATTACCGTGGACAGTCGGTGCGTAATAACTAGGCTCGTCCTATCTCGAGAGACGAGTTGCAAAGCCGATTGGATTGCCCGCTCTGTCCGTGTATCAAGCGCGGATGTAGCCTCATCAAACAACAAGACGCGTGGTGCTTTTAGGATTGTCCTAGCAATTGCAATCCGTTGTTTTTCGCCACCCGAAAGCTTCAACCCTCGTTCTCCGACGAGAGTGTTATATCCGTCAGGTGAAGACATAATGAAATTATGAATAGCCGCGCATTTTGCCGCCTCCTCTACCTCCGACGCCGAGGCACTGGGTCGGCCATACGCGATATTGTAATAAATTGTATCATTAAATAGGACGGAGTCTTGAGGCACAACACCAATGGCACTGCGAAGGCTCGCCTGAAGGATATCGCGTATGTCCTCGCCATCAAGAAAAATCGAACCGTCATCAACGTCATAAAATCTGAATAGCAGTCGGCCGATAGTCGATTTGCCGGCCCCACTGGGGCCGACTATGGCAACTTTCTGCCCAGGCGCGACGCAAAAGCTAATTCCATGAAGAACTCGTCTCTTTGGATCGTATCCAAACGAAACATTATCAAATTCGATTGCTCCCTTACCCGGAGCCAAAGTTCGAGCGTCTTCCCTGTCGGGGATCTCCATAGACGTAGAAAGCAGATAGAACATTGCTTCCATATCGATAAGAGATTGCTTGATTTCGCGATAAACAAAGCCGAGAAAATTTAATGGAATATAGAGCTGAATTAAATATGTGTTCACCATCACGAACTCGCCCAAAGTCATCGTTCCATCGACGACATCACCACCCGCCATCAGGATCATAATTGTCAGCCCGACACCAATAATAAGTGCTTGACCAATATTTAATAATGAAAGACTCACCTTACTTACGACGGATGCCTTTTCATATCGTCGGAGCGCGACGTCGTATCTGTCTGATTCGAAGCTCTCGTTACCGAAGTACTTTACGGTCTCATAGTTAAGCAGACTATCAATAGCATACGTATTCGCGCGCTGATCCGTCTCGTTCATCTCCCGTCGCCACTTAAGACGCCACTCTGTTACGATCAACGTGTAAGCGATGTAAACTGCAATCGAGACGAGGGTTACAAACGCATACCAAAAATTAAAAAGACCCCAGAGAATGGCGCAAACCAGTAGTATTTCCAGCAACGTCGGAAGGATGTTGAACAACATAAATCTCAGAAGAAAATCAATCGCCTTGGTGCCACGCTCGATCGCATTCGAAAGACCTCCAGTCTGTCGTTCGAGGTGGTACCTGAGCGTTAGACTATGGAGATGCTGAAATGTCTGGAGCGCTACATCTCGGATAGAACGCTGTGCGACTTTGGTAAAAATTGCATCCCGTAGCTCAGCAAAGGCAATAGAGAAAACTCGGAGGGTACCCAGCACTAAAATCAGAGCGATAGGCAGAACCAGAACCTCATTTTCACCCACATCCAAGGTATCGACGACCTGGCCATATAAAATTGGAATATAAACGGTCGCCACCTTAGCGGCCGCTAGAAGAAGAAGCGCGAATAACACTCGACATTTTACTTCAGTACCCCCCCGAGACCAGAGGTAAGGCGCAAGAGATGTTAACGCGCTCCATTCGAAACCGTTGTTTTCTTTACGCCCCGAGAGCGACCGATCTTCCAATGTCATCAGGGGTTTCACTTACTTATCGATGGATTAATTATATAGGTCTTAAAGGACTTGCTGACTATAGCAGTACTCGATGATAGGATTTAAGCTGCCTAAGTAATGTTCGTTGTTTCCAAAATTTTCTGGCTGATCGGTAACCCGGCGAACGTCTTTGTTTTTCTCTTGATGCTCGGCACTTTGCTCTCGTTCACACGTTTCCGTCGTGTGGGAAGAAGACTTATTGTGTTTGCAACCGCAATAATCGTCTTCTTCACCATCTTTCCCATCGGGGGATGGCTGTCAGAGCATCTCGAGAACCGTTTCCCAGCCAATCCTGAAATTCCGCCAAACATCGCTGGAATCATAGTGCTGGGGGGAACAATAAACCAACATATTACGGCAACAAGGAAACAGCCTTCTATTAGCAACGGAGGGGCTCGATTTACCGAGTTTATTTATCTCGCTCGTCAATTTCCGAATGCACGACTTATCTTTTCCGGCGGCTCCGGTTCACTTGTTGATCAAAGCGCTAAGGAAGCCGACGCCGCGAAGCTCTTCTTTGATCGTATGGGAATGGATGACGGGCGGGTACTTTACGAGAGAAAATCTCGAAATACTCTCGAAAATGCCGAGTTCAGCCGAGCACTCGCGAATGAACTTTTTAATCAAAAGTGGGTCCTAGTCACATCCGCAATCCACATGCCGCGCGCCGTTGGGGTTTTCAGAAATAGTGGGTGGAACATTCTACCGTATCCTGTTGGTCACCTTACGGATGGCAACACTTCTTTTCAGGTCGGATTTCACGCTCTTACGGGGTTAACATCAATGAACCGGTCGGCTCGCGAATGGCTTGGGTTATTGGTTTATTGGATACTAGGTCGAACTGACACTTTTTTTCCGGCACCAGGACGTCTCAGCGACAATTGAGTCGCGAGTCGGCGCTTACTGTGGCACTTAATGAGGAAGATTATCGACCTGAAAATCTGAGATATGAGCCGCCTTTTATTTCTTATCACCAGTTTTACCGTCACGATGCTGACAATCTCCGATAGATTGTTGGCAAATCCAAAAGGTGATTTCCAAACTTGGCTCTCTGGAGTTCGCGTCGAAGCGATTAAAAGTGGTATTCGCCCGAACGTCGTGGATCGACTTCTCACTAATGTTCAGCTAAATCGGCGCGTAATTAAAAAAGACCGAAATCAAGCGGAATTTAAACTTACGCTCTCAACCTACCGTCAACGAGTTGTTACGCCCGCGACTGTGTCCGCTGGTCGAAATAAGGGTCTAAAACACCAAACACTTCTAAAAGAAGTATCAAAAAAATACGGTGTCCAACCCCGTTTCATTTTGGCTATCTGGGGTATCGAAACTCGTTACGGAGCAGTGAAAGCAAATATACCTCTCGTATCGTCGCTAGCTACTCTCGCCTACGATGCACGTCGATCCAAATTTTTCCGGAAACAGCTTTTCGACACTCTGCAGATGGTTAACAAAGGATATATTGGACCCGAAAGCCTCTTCGGTTCTTGGGCAGGCGCAATGGGTCAACCGCAATTTATACCTTCAAGTTACCTTGCCTTTGCACAGGATTTCGACGGAGACGGCCGCCGGGATATATGGAAAAATGAAGGAGACGTCTTTGCCTCTATTGCAAATTATCTCGCGAAACATGGCTGGAACGATAAACTAACTTGGGGACGCAAGGTCCTTGTCCCAGAATCTTTGATCATATCTTTGGGCAAACCCTCACGTCCTTCCGCGCCGGGCTGCCGAGCCAAAACATCGGAACAAAAAAAGCTTAGCACTTGGCAGAAGCTTGGAGTACGGCGCACCGATGCGACAGACCTTCCCGCGCGAAACATGTCAGCCGCGCTCGTACTGCCAGATGGCCCCGATGGCGAAGCTTATATTGTCTATCGCAATTATGCGGCAATCATGGCCTATAACTGCGCCCATCTTTACGCCGTCACAGTAGGGATACTTTCCGATAAAATTGGGGGGGCGAAATGATTTTTTTCTATAATCTTAGAAATACCATTTTGCTTAGTGTCACTGCAATTATTATGTCCTCCTGCGCTGAAACCCAACTAGTTGTGCATGGCGCTAAGGAAATTGCTGGAACGACAAAGCGGTCTGGTCCCAACACAAAAGGGTATTACAAGGTTGGCAAACCATACCGAATTGAAAACACTTGGTATTATCCGGCAGAAGATTTTAATTATACCGAGACTGGCATAGCGTCTTGGTATGGCCCTAAATTTCACCTACGTAGAACGGCGAACGGTGAGACATTTGATATGAATGCGCTCACCGCAGCGCATCGAACGCTACCCATGCCGAGCATGGTTCGGGTGATAAATCTGAGCAATGGTCGCTCGCTAAGACTACGAATTAACGATCGCGGACCATTTGCCCGCAATCGGATTATTGATGTTTCCCGGCGAGCGGCACAACTTCTCGGCTTTCAGCGCAAAGGGACCGCAAGCGTTCGAGTTGAAATAATTCCTGATGAGAGCCAGAGAATGAAAATGTCTGCTTTGAATAGAAAAATATCAAATTCGGAACAAATCGTCGCGGGTCCGGTAACCCGCGAGGTCGTAATCCAAAAGCCGATTCACGGACAGCAGGCTACGATACAATCTATTAAGCTACCCCCGAAACGCGCCAAGGTCGAAACCACGCAGCCGAGCCCTATCAACGTTAAAAATGTTCCCGTAGCAGATAAAAATCAGATGTACGTCCAGGTTGGCGCCTACATCGATTTCGCAAATGCTTCAAAAGTTCGGATACGTATGTCGGACTACGGTCCGGCGTGGTTGAGCGAGAAGAAAGTGGGGGGGCAAAAATTCTTTCGGGTTCGAATTGGTCCGATGCTCACACTTGAGCGTGCGGACAAAGTCCTTTCCCAGTTAATTTCTTCCGGCTTTCCGAGAGCCAAGATTGTCATAGACTAAGAGTATTTTGCCCCAAATCCGCCATAGTTTGCGATGATAATCACTCCGAGACCGAACGGAAATCGAGTATGATATTTTTCACCACCCGCCTGACTACCGCAGCCGCGCTATTTACCTTGATCCTTTCGGGTCCGTCAGTTGCCCAAATGATCGAGACCCCAGCGAGAAATGCGTTCATTGTTGATCTATCCACTAACACTGTTTTACTGCAGAAGCAGGCAGAAGTACCAATGCCCCCGGCTTCGATGAGCAAGCTTATGACCGTTTATATGGTTTTCGACCTTATAAAGCAGGGCGCCCTGTCGCTGGAAGACAAGTTACTAGTCAGCAGGAAGGCATGGAAAAAGGGCGGCTCCAAAATGTTCGTAAAGATTGGTGACAGAGTCTCCGTCGCCGATTTGTTACGCGGGATTATTGTCCAGTCGGGTAATGATGCATGCATTGTGGTCGCCGAGGCACTAGCCGGCAGTGAGAATAGCTTTGCAGAGTTAATGACCAATAAGGGTAGGGAACTCGGTCTGAAGAATAGTACCTTCACTAACGCTACTGGATGGCCCAACCCAAGCCATCGGATGTCAGCAGAAGATCTTGCCATTTTATCAAAACGGTTAATCGAGGATTTTCCAGAACTTTATAAAATGTTCAGCGAAAAGTCCTTCAGCTATAACAAGATCAAGCAGGGTAACAGGAATCCATTGTTGTATCGGAATATAGGCGCCGACGGCCTGAAAACTGGTCATACAGTGGCAGCGGGATACGGCTTAACCGCTTCCGCTAAGAACGGTGATCGTAGGATAGTCGTTGTACTAAATGGACTTACGAGCGTCAGGCAAAGGTCACGTGAGTCCTTGCGTTTGATGGAATGGGCATTCAGAGCCTTTAAGCCGGTTACTCTATTCAAGAAGGGTGATACAGTCACTGAGGCAGATATCTGGCTAGGCGATAATTCAAAGATACCGCTTACGCTAAAAAAAGACCTTAGGCTAACTTTACCGCGCGGTGCCAATGACAGAATTAAAGTTACCGTCCGTTTGAAGAATCCTGTTCCTGCACCCGTCAGGGAGGGTCAGACGCTCGGTACGCTCGTAGTCAAAGTTCCCAATATGACCGATAGGGAGTACCCACTATCGGCAGGCGCAAATGTAGAACAGCTTGGGTTTATGGGCCGTATTATTACGGCAATCAAATACCTCATCTGGGGGGCTTCCTGAACCAGATGGAACGAGGAAAATTCGTTACTTTTGAAGGCGGGGAGGGCACTGGAAAATCTACCCAGATTGCTCGTCTGGCGGGGGCACTTCTAAATGAGGAAATCAGCGTGATCACAACACGTGAACCTGGCGGTTCGCCTGGCGCCGAAACAATCCGACAACTTTTGCTAAATCCCCAATTAGACTGGGATACACCCACCGAAACGCTGCTTCATTTCGCGGCACGTTCGGATCACTACACCACTAAAATTGCTCCAGCGTTAAAGAATGGAAGCTGGGTACTCTGCGATCGTTTTGCGGACTCCACGCGTGCATATCAGGGGTACGGGCTGGGCGTAAGCAATTTGGCTATTGAAATGTTGTATGACTTGATACTTGGTGATTTCAAACCTGATCTAACTCTTGTTCTAGACCTACCGCTAGAAACTAGCTTGGAGCGGATGCAGACCCGAGGTGAAGCCCCTGATAGGTATGAGAAGATGGATTTCTCTTTTCATAAACGGCTTCGGGAGGGTTTTCTGGAGATTGCTTACAAAGAACCGGGTCGGTGCGTAGTTATCGACGCGAGCGGTACTATTGAAACTGTTACGTCCCGTATAATGGCTTCTGTTAGGGAGCGTCTCGGTACGAAATTTTCAATATGACAGAGAGCCTTTCGCCGCGAGAAAACCCCGATCTCATCGGACATGAAGATGCAGAAAATCAATTTCTAGATTCTTGGATAGGTGGATATCTTCATCATGCATGGCTAATCAACGGGCCAAAGGGGATTGGTAAGGCAACATTGGCCTATCGTTTTGCTCGCTTTCTTCTGGCACATGGTGAGCGCTCACAGAGCGAGGATGCTGGTCCCGCATTGTTCCAAGAGGACGAAATACCGACAGCAATCCCCAATTCTCTTTTTATTAATCCCAATAATCCAATATTTCGTCGAGTAGCATCAAATGCGCACTCGGATCTTAAGGTAATAGAGCGCGGGCTTTCTGATGACGGGAAGCGAATGCAGACTATCATTCCAATCGATAAAATTCGTGCCGTGGGACAAACCCTATCGCTTACAGCAAGCGAGGGGGGCTGGCGCGTCATCATTGTAGACGGCGCAGAGGAAATGAACTCAAACGCGGCAAATGCTTTGCTAAAATTACTTGAGGAACCGCCCCCAAATACAGTCCTACTTCTAATCTCACATATGCCAGGAAGGATATTGTCAACAATCCGGTCACGCTGCCGACAACTTAGGCTTTCCAAACTCAGACCGGAGGTGGTTGAAACACTGATCGCGCAGCAGCTACCGAAGGTTTCAGATCCCGACCGTCAAACTTTGCTGCATATTTCCGAAGGCAGTATCGGGCGTGCACTAGACCTTGCCAGCGGAGACGGCGTCTCACTTCACCGTGACTTGCTGCGGGTGATGAAGAGTCTGCCTTCGCTGGATATGGATGTCGCGCACAGTTTCGCCGATAAGGTAGCTCGACGAGATGCGGATTTAGCTTGGCGAACGGCAGTAGAACTTGCAAGCCGCGGGGTTGCCAATATTGTCTCCTACAGTATAAGAGAAAATGGGGTCGATGGTCGTGGATACCTATCAGAAGAGGTTGCCTGTCTTGAAAAATTAAGTGCGATGGCGCCGGTGCACCATTGGATAAACGTGTGGGAGAGGAATAATGTTCTGTTCGCTCGTGCCGAAAACGCAAATCTGGACCGCAAGCAGGTGATGTTGAATGCACTAACCACGATGGCAAATGTTGCATAGACAGGTGTATAAACCCTCTACGTGAAAAAATAGATCTCGCGTAAGAAATGACCGTCGGACTCTCCAAGGAAAATCTAATGTCCGGTAAGAAGACATACTATCTCACGACCCCAATATACTATGTGAACGATGCGCCTCACATTGGTCACGCATACACAACGCTTGCTTGTGACGTACTCGCAAGGTTCAAGCGCCTTGACGGCTATGACGTCTTTTTCCTAACCGGAACAGATGAGCATGGTCAGAAAGTTGAAAATTCTGCTGAGGACTCAGGGCTAGATCCGCAGAGTTTTACGGATGCGGTTTCTCAGAATTTTCGTGAGCTCGCGGATTTCATGAATTACAGCCACGACTGCTTCATCCGAACTACAGAGCCCCGCCACGCAAAGGCAAGCCAAGCACTCTGGACTGCGCTGCGGGAAAATGGGCACATTTATCTCGGCACTTATCAAGGTTGGTACGCGGTTCGTGACGAGGCGTTCTACGCTGAAGACGAACTAGACGACGGAGCGGATGGAGAGAAAATCGCGCCATCCGGCGCAATATGCGAATGGGTGGAAGAACCTAGCTACTTCTTTGATCTTTCGAAATGGCAGGAACCGCTATTAAAGTTTTACGAAGATAACCCAGATTTCATCGCTCCGAAATCGCGCCGGAACGAAGTTATCAGCTTCGTTAAAGGCGGAATGCACGATCTCTCGGTGTCGCGTACCAGTTTTAAATGGGGCGTGGACGTACCCGGAGATGAGGGCCACATTATGTATGTATGGCTCGACGCACTCACCAATTACATCACGGCTATGGATTACCCGGACCAAGACGCAAAACTTTATGCGAAGTTCTGGCCGGCAGATCTGCACATGGTCGGTAAAGATATCCTTCGTTTTCACGCGGTTTACTGGCCAGCCTTCTTGATGGGAGCCGGGCTTGAACCGCCGAAGCGAATATTCGCGCATGGGTGGTGGACCAATGAGGGAAAAAAAATCTCTAAATCGCTCGGCAACGTAATCGAGCCGCGCCAGATAGTGGAAACCTACGGGCTTGATCAGGTGCGTTATTTCCTGCTGCGGGAAGTACCGTTTGGCAATGATGGTGATTTTTCACATCGCTCTATGGTCAACCGGATTAATTCAGAACTCGCCAACGACCTTGGTAATTTGGCACAGCGTTCGTTATCCATGGTTGGCCGATACTGCAACGGCACTCTGCCTACGCCAGGTGATTTCTCGGATGGCGACAATGAAATTCTTTCCCATTCAGCAGGGGTCATTGATAACCTCCGTAACCATATTGATAATCAGGCCTTTCATGAGGCGCTGGAGACAATATGGATTTTAGTGCGTGCAGCCAACGCCTACGTCGACGTCCAAGCGCCGTGGCGGCTGCACAAGGAAGACCCAAAACGCCGCGATACAGTCTTGTACGTCCTGGCTGAAACTATCCGCCGCCTAGGTATCTACATCCAACCTTTTATGCCGGATTCGGCGGAGAAGATACTGAACCTGCTTGCCATCTCCAAGGACGCTCGAAATTTTGTGCATATCCGTCCGGAATACGCGATGGCCGCCGGCTCGGCGCTGCCCAAGCCCGAACCCGTCTTCCCACGGTTCGTCGACGAAGATATTTAGTAGGTCCTCTTGAGGGATAACGCCGCGTGAGCGACGCGGACGCCACTAAAGACTTCGCCTCCTTCGCCTATCGCGCTTTCACGCTATTGATCGCGGCCAAGCTGTTCGGGTGGATTGCACTAAACATGATACTAGTGGCGATCGCCTATCAGGTTTATGACAAGACTGGAAATGTACTGAACCTCGCCTATTTCGGGCTAGCCACATTCACGCCGGCCTTGGGTGGCGTTGTGTACCTATAGGGCCGGACCGGAGGTACTCTATATCTCCGCCACTAACGCGCTTGGCATCGCAGCCGTCACTTCGCTGGCCATTAAAACCTGCATGGGGCGGGGCAAACGCCAGCCGACGACGCTGTCAACGCTGTTCGCCGGGCTGAGATACGTTTATGCGAAGAAGATTATATTTGGCGCTATAACGCTCGCCCTCCTGGTGCTGCTGCTGGGTGGCGCGACGGCACTGTTTCCAGTGTTCGCAAAGGATATCCTCGAAACCGGCGCTGCCGGGGCAGGATTCCTCCGTAGCGCCATGGCGGGCGGTGCCATGATTAAGCGGTATCGTGCTGACCCAGATCGCACTCGAACCCAATGTCGGGCGCAAAATGTTCGCAAACGTGTTGATTTTTGAGGTCTGAACCCTTGTGTTCGGCCGATCGGAGACATACTGGCTGTCGCTGCTCACCGTGGCTGTCCTCGGGGCGGTCGACATGATCAGCCTCTATATTCGCGCCAATCTTATCCAAATTGCTACGCCGGACGAGATGCGCGGTCGCGTTAGCGCCGTCAGTTCGGTATTTACCGGCGCGTCGAACGAAATCGGGAATTCAGGGCAGGAGTCATGGCCGCCGCTATCGGCGCGGTGACGGCAGTACTGGTTGGCGGCGTCGGCTCGATTGTAGTCGCGGCCTTTATCTGGAAAGCGTTTCCGCTGCTGGCACAGGTCGATAGGTTTAATCAGCCACCCTGATTGCGTGAATTCACGGACGGAGTGTGCTAAAGACCCACTCATGCTTGTTGACAGCCATTGCCATCTTGATTTCGACGTTTTTGATGAAGACCGCGCGGATACTATCCGGCGTGCCAAAGACGCCGGGATAGGCACGATGGTGACCATTTGTACTCGCGTCACGCGTTTCGCACAGATCCTGAACATCGCCGAATCTGATCCTAATATATGGTGTTCCGTCGGCATTCACCCGCATCAGGCTGATGAAGAACCACTGTTAAGCACCGAGGACCTAGTTTCGCGGGCACAGAACCCGAAGGTCGTAGGCATCGGCGAAACCGGCCTTGACTACTACTACGACAACAGCGCACGGCACGTGCAGAAAGAAAGCTTTAGAACTCACATAGCGGCAGCGCGGGAAACAGGCCTACCGCTGATCGTCCATACCCGGGATGCCGACGCAGACATGGCCGACATCCTCGAGAACGAAATGGAAAATGGTGCATTTTCTGGCGTGCTGCATTGTTTCTCATCGGGTGCTGAACTAGCCCGCCGGGCACTCAATATCGGATTCTACATCTCGCTTTCCGGTATTGTTACCTTCAAAAACGCTCAGGATCTCCGTAACATCGTCGAAAAGGTTCCACTGGACCGAATTCTGGTAGAAACTGATTCGCCGTTCCTTGCGCCGATCCCTAACCGGGGCCGGCGTAATGAACCGTCATTTGTGGTCCATACCGCTGCCAAGGTCGCCGAACTTAAGAACGTGAGTACCGAATTATTATCAATTTCTTCCACAAATAATTTCTTCCGCCTTTTCAACAAAGCGCGCCGACCGCAAGTTGCATGAAAATTACTATTTTGGGATGCGGTCCATCGCAAGGAGTACCGGTAATCGGTAATAGATGGGGTAGCTGCGATCCTGAAAATCCTAAAAACCGTCGAACCCGTTCATCCATACTTGTAGAAGTAGATGGTGTTTCGATCTTAGTCGATACATCTCCGGATATACGTAATCAATTTTTATTCAACAAAATTAACATGATAGATGCGGTTCTTTACACACATCTACATTATGACCATGTCGGTGGGATCGGCGAGTTGCGAACGATTAGTTTCCTTGCAAAGAGCCGTATTGATATCTTTGGTACTCCGGCGACCCTAAAAACTCTCGAGAGCAATTGGAGTTATTTGTTTTCAGCCAAAGGTTCGCATGACCCAATTTTATACAAACCTGCCGTTGAGCCTCATCGCTTTGTTTATGGCACGCCATTTGACGTACATGGGATTAAAGTTCTGCCATTCGAACTCGATCACGGTATATGCGATACTGCAGGTTTCCGCATTGCGAACTTTGCATACACCACGGACGTTGTTGAAATGCCGGACAGCGCTTTCGAAATTCTAGAAGGGGTCGACACTTGGATTGTAGATTGCCTTCGTACCGAACCTCATCCGACACATTCCCATTTGGATCGGACGCTAGAGTGGATAGGCCGTGTTAATCCCAGACGGGCAGTGTTGACGCATATGAACCTCCAAACGGATTACGCCACGATAAATGCTCTTTGTCCCGATGGGGTTGAACCTGCCTATGATGGGATGACCCTTAATATACCGTGATTTACCAATTGGTTTTTATCCATAATATACATTATGCGACATTTGTCTTAAGTTGCTTGTTACTTGTTCCGCCGCCCCCGCTTGCAAACATGTCCGGACTATTCTGAAAAAACTCGATATTGAAGACAATTTTAAATACGTTGTTCGAATGGAAAATCACGACACACCACAAAAAACTCCAACACCAATTCAAAACCTACTAGACACAATGGAACAACTCCGGGACCCTAAAACAGGGTGTCCATGGGACATTGAACAAACCCCAGAAACTATTGCCCCCTTCACAATCGAAGAGGCTTATGAAGTCGTCGACGCAATCACATGCAATGATGATGAACAACTCAAAGACGAACTCGGTGACCTCCTTTTTCAGGTCGTCTTTTATGCACAGATGTCCCGCGAAAATGGTGGATTTGACTTTGACGATATTGCTAATGGCATCACAAAAAAAATGCGTAGCAGACATCCACATGTTTTTGGGGCTGCCAAGACTCGTTCCAGCGAGAGACAAACCGCCGCTTGGGAGGCACAAAAGGCGGAGGAACGTAGCGCTCGCGCCGCAAAAACAGGAAGTCCGCCAAGCGCACTGGATGGGATAGCCCTCGCCCTCCCGGCGCTAATGCGGGCACAGAAAATGCAAAAACGCGCATCTCGCGAAGGCTTCGACTGGACAGAACTGATGCCGGTGATCGCAAAAATTCGTGAAGAACTTCATGAAGTAGAAGAAGAGGTTAGGGCTCAGGTTTCTAATACTCGATTAAAGGACGAGATCGGAGATTTGATCTTTGCAAGCGTTAATCTATCTCGCCACCTTGGTGTCGATGCTGAAGATGCGCTCCGAGAAGCAACATCAAAATTCGAACGCCGTTTCCGTTACGTCGAAGCCAGCCTTGGTGATGAGGGAATTTCGCTGTCTGATGCCACCATAGATCAGATGGAGGCAAAATGGTCGGAGGCTAAGATTAAAGAATACCAAATAAACGACTGAACTGTGAATCTCTCAATAATTTGTATTGTTAATCTTGATTGTTTGGCATTAATCGGCAATACGCTGGTAATTCAATTTGTTCTCTCGCAATCGTTCTTTCATAAACTTTGTACTGCCCATCACTATATCTGGGGCAATCTAAGGCTAAACCCGAACTAATAAGTTCGGCTCCGATATCTTGTCCCTGGAAGAAACATTTCCCAACAAGCCTGTCGTAGGTTTTTTCGCCGTTCAATTCGCAGCGTATACGCTTACCCATTATAAGCCGATAAATAAAAGCTTTTGATTGTTTGCCTAAAGCCTCCCCTATTTCTGGTGCCGAGACACCGTTAAGTCGGATTGCAATTGGCCCTATCTCAATAGTATCCCCGTCACGTATTTTAGTGACATGACCTTCAACCACGGTCATGTCTGCCTCCGCTGTGGCCGAGGACACTATCATCACTATACCCAGCGCGACTCCATATCGGTTGCGGAACAATACCCTATCCTTCCCCCCTGCCCTCACAAACCTCACCAGCATTTAAAGTTCCAATCTGGAGAAAATAACGGTTAAAATACGGAAGTAACGTTACACGCCCCGAGAGTAGACGGGTCATTTGGAATCAAACTTCCATACCCCATCCCATTCTTTTGGATCTTCAGCCTTTAGCTTGGTACAACGATCTATATATATTGTTGACAAAAGATCATTTTCGTTAGCTGCGACGGACTTTTTAAAAGAATTAATTGCTTTATCCCAGTCCCCGCTGACAAAGTGCTCCCGCCCCTCTTTGAAATGCCCAACAACCTCCATTAAATTTGGAAATGTATCACTGGTATGGAAATCCAAGACCTCGAATACCCCCACGGGCTCTGTTTTTCCTTTAACAATTACCTCATCAATGTGTCTAACTTGGTAGGTGCCTTTAAGATTTTGGTGTGTGAATTCGCTTATAAGAATTCTCGCGGCATAAGCTTTACACGCGCTTTCTAAGCGGGCTGCCAAATTAACTCCGTCACCGATCATGGTGTAGTCCATTCTCTTTGACGACCCGATGTTTCCTGAAACAACCTTGTCGGTATTCAAACCAATGCCCATATCCACTGGCATTTTACCTTCGGCCTCCCTTTGAATATTCCAGTCTCTTAGCCTTTTGATCATGTTTATCGCTGAACGGACAGCCCGGTCTTCATCGTCCTCGTGAGCGACCGGCACGCCAAATCCCGCCATAATTGCATCACCAATGAATTTATCGACCATACCTTCCTGCTCGGTTATCGCTTCAACCATTATGTCAAAGTATTCATTTAAAAGAGTAACAGTACCCTGGGCACCTAAGGTCTCAGTGATTGTTGTAAAGCCTCGAACGTCAGAAAAAAGCAGTGTCGCGACAGTTTCCTGCCCCCCCATAATATCGTTTCCGTCGCTCATTAATTTATCTGCAATACCCGGATCGATGTATCGAGACATTGTAGATTTCATACGTTTCTCATCGGAGATATCCTCGATCATAACGAGGGTCCCCAAGTGCTCATCAACTTGATCCATCCTGCCATCCGGATCTTGATTACGGAGCGGCAGAAAACTTAAGTTTGCCGATACTGTGTCCCCTGCGGTTCCAACTTGGAATTCCGCATCAAAGATTAGATCGGCATTCCTTGTCGCTTCGCATGTTTTTATTTTTTCGGCGATCACGGAACGACCTTCTGAGAAAAATTCTTCAGCCTTCTTCCCAAGTATTTCAGCCGCTTGGACCTGAAGGATTTTTAAGCCTGCCTTATTACAGGTTATTATGTCACCTGCCGCGTCAATCGTGATAACCGCATTGGACATGCTCGTGAGCATGCTGTGATTATATGCCCGTTCCTTCGAGACATCCTCGAAGAGTTTTGCGTTTTCGAGAGCAATAGAAACTTGTTGAGTAAATGCCTTGAGCCGGGACTCATCCTCTTCCGTGAATCCGCCCCCTTTTTTATTCAATACTTGGGTACAACCAATGCAGTCACCGTCTTTATTGGTAATGGGAACGCACAATATTGAGCTCGTAAAATAACCTGTTTGTCGATCAAAACTTGGATTGAACCGGAGGTCAGCATAGGCGTGCGGTATATTTATCGTCTCGTGAGACTGAAAAACTGCCCCGGCTATACCTACGTCGTTCGGTAGTCGGATCTCGCCAATACCATCACCCATTGCGACACGAGAGAAAAGTTCATTTGTTTTTATATCATTGAGAAAAAGCGTTGCTCTATCGGCATTGAGCATATTTGTTGCCTCTACCATCACCCTCTGAAGAAGCGTCCCGAGCTCTATTTCCGCGGTTACGTCGGATACAACATCAAGGAATTTCATTTCTTTATCGCGGGATTTTTGCATATCCTCGATACCCTGGGCATTCTGCAAGGTAACCGACGCTTGGGCTGCTATTGCTTCGACTATATCGAGATCATCTTTAGTGAAACGCCCTTTGCATTTATTTAGGATTTGAAGGACACCAATCACGTCATTCCGGGCAGTTCTTATTGGCGTGCAGAGTATGCTTTTTGTTACAAAGCCGGTTTGTTCATCTATCCCGGAGTTAAAACGTTCGTCTTCGTATGGTCTATGGACAATCTCCCCGACACCGGATCGGAATACTGAGCCCGCTATTCCGCTAGAATTAAGTAGCCGTATTTCCCTAGTTAACTCACCCTGAGCTACTCTGGAATATAGTTCTCCAGTTATTGGATCATTAAGGAATAAGCTGCCCCTCTCAGCACTTAATTCTCTGGTAGTTATATCTACAAGCTCCCAAAGGATTTCACTCAAGCTATCCTTCCCAGCGATGTTTTGACTTACGGATAAAAGCAAGCCCCGTTTTCGGAGTTGTTTTTGTGCACTTTTCAGATGAAGTCGGAGTTCTTCAGCGGACAGTAGATCTAATTCGTTCTCAGTAATCTTCTCGATACGGTTTACACGAGCCATAAACGTTTACTCCCCCGTCAACATCTCTAATTTTGTTCTCAACAGATAGATGGTCTCTTGTAGCTGTTCCGACTCCTTACGGTTCTCCAGTTTTTGTTTTTGGATTTCATCCTCTGCCGTCGCCTTTTGCATTTCTAACTCTGTACGAAGGTTAAAAGCAGTCTGTTTTAATTGGGAAATTTCGTCGGTTGACCTTTGGACCGCATCCTGAACCGCAGCATTTTTCTCGAACGTTGAGCTTTCAAGTTCTATCCGCAAGCTGGAGATAGTCTCCTTAAGCTGAGTAACTTCATCGGCTGAGTTCTGCACAGCCCGTTGAACAGCCGCATTTTTTTCAAATGACAAACTTTCTAACTCATTCCGAAGCTCTGAAACCATCCGCTTCAACTGCGCAATATCATCGGCATATTTCTGTATAGCCTTTTGCACTGTCGCATCTGTTTCAGATTTTTGGTTTTCTAATTCTGTTCTAAGGGCGCTTATTAACTCATAGCCTTTCCTATTCTCAATATCCATTTGCTGGAATTTAGAATTGTCGATATTAAAACTTTCAGTCCGCTTACGCATTATCCTCCCCAAATACCGAATAAAGACCCGAGAGCAAGCGCAATGTGCGCTTATACCGAGATCGCTTCAACCTCCTTAGACTAGCTGATATATAGGAGGTCTTCGTTATGCGGATGTCAGCGTTAGAGATATCGACCGCGACAAGATAAGAAATGATCTTCTCATGATCACAACGACAAAGATCTTCTAAAGAAAAAAATGTTAGCTACCAATCTTTAATAGCAAATTATCAGGCCTCCCAAAAAATATGCTTATTGGCTGATTAATTCTCCTCGCCCCAGAATTTGACCACCCGCCCCTTTTTATTATCCTCACACGCAACTGGAGGATATTTTTATGGCTAACCGAATTTCGATCACAGCTGATGACGGGCATAAATTTGATGCATGGCACTCGTTCCCAGATGACGAGGCAAAGGGGGGCTTGATTTTCCTTCAAGCTATCTATGGCCTAACTACCCATCTGGGTGATGTTTGCGACTGGTTCGCGCATGATGGCTTTGAGTCTATTGCACCCGCAACCTACGACCGGACCGAACGTAATAAAGTTTTTGCTTATGACGACCATGGCGGGATGCAGTTCCGAGAAAATCTAAAAGAAGATACAGTATTGCTGGATATCGGCGCTTGCGCGGCCCTACTTCGAAGGACAAATAATCGGGTTGCAATTTCGGGGTTTTGTACTGGCGGTACTTGGGCCTGGATCGCAGCTAATCGCCTCGATTTTGACGCGTCGGTGATTTTTTATGGCAGCGATATACACGACAGCCTCGACCAAAAGCCGAATTGCCCGACGTTATTGCACTATGGTGACGCTGATCACGTAGTGCCGTTCGAACTCGTACAAAGAATCTCAGAAAGCTTTTCGGATAGTGAATTTCATGTCTACCCCGGCGCGGGCCATGCCTTTTACAATCCCGAACAAACCAACCATGACGCCGAGGCAGCGAGGCTCGCGCATCGCCGATCGGTAGAATTTCTGGAAAAACACTTCGTTAAAGACGGATGATTGACCGTCACAACCGCATAGTAGCAACCTCCCTAGAAGACCCAATGGGTATACGCTGCGTTGACATATACCAGACCAATGACGGTCGATTTTTTTGGGACGAGTGGCGCCGTGATCCGGAGGACCCATCTGGCTGGCACCCTACCGGGCGTCGTGATGGCCCGTTTGATACCGAGGGAGATGCTATCAATGCAGCAAAAATTATAATTGAATGGATTTCGAACTAAAATTTTTGTCTTTTCTTTGACTCTAATCGAGCGATGAAACTGGTTGCTCCGACGATTATTAAAGCACCAACAACTGTCCAGATATCTGGTATCTCGCCGAAGATCGCGAATCCCAGTGTTGCTGCAAAAATAAGACGGATATACTCCGTCGGACCGATGACGCTGGCTTCGCCAACCGCGAATCCCCTTATAAAACCAATCATTCCGATCGCTGTAAGAAATCCAATCGCAAGTGCCATGAGCCATGAAATTAAGTCTGGCGGCGTCTGCCATAATATTATTGTGGGCGGGAGAAATACCAATATACCTCCCGCTTGATAGTAGAACAATATTCGGTTCGGTGGCTCTGTGGTCGACATGATACGGATCAACACATTGGCAATGGCGAATGTGCAGGCCGCACCTATCGCAATAAAAACTACCGGATCAATGGCTCCTCCTGGACGCACCATGACAATAACGCCGACAAAACCAGCAAACGTCGCCGCCCAACGGCTTCCCCCGACTAATTCACGCAGAAAAATTACCGCAATAATGGTCGTGAAGAGTATACGGGTAAACGCGAGCGCGGTAGCATCCGCGAGCGGGAGGTAAACAACGGAGGTATAGACCCCAACCTGTGCAACACAGGCCAAGATAAGCCGAGCGATATGGATACCCGGTCGGCGTGTCCTAAGCTTCCCCGCTCCCATCTGGAGAAAAAACGGACACATCAGTGCAAAGCCGATTCCGTAGCGGAAAAATGCCATTTGGAAAGGCGAAATCGTTTGTCCCAATGATTTAACGAATAGATCGTTTATAGCGAATGCCATAGTTCCCACAAGCAACCAGAGAATACCGCGAAGATTAGCAGGCAGACGTGTCCATCGGGATGTAATCAATTGGATCAGAAACTAACTTCCGCAATGCTAAAGTCGTCAGAGTGGCTTTGACCGACCGAGTAAATTCATATTAACGCAATCTGCGTTATTGAGGTGGATAGTTCTGAAGCACTTTTTTGTATTGATCAAATTTATTCAGGGGCGAGACCCGATAGACTAAGGTGTTCTGATTGCATGTAATCAAAAGGCGTCGCCCAAATATGAGGGTATTTCATCTCAGTTTTTACGAGAGGGTCTTTTGTTACTCTTCCTGATCCCCCTACAGTCTGTTATGAACAATCCCCGCCCAATTTGGTCGGAGCTTTTTTTAATGGTGCTCCCCTTTTGTCCGACACAACCCGTGATATCAGTAATGTAGGTGTCCTAAGTACTTGCCAAATGCTCTTTGGAACAGGACGCGGCCTATTCATGGTGACCGCACCCGCAGTGGCTTTATTGCCGGGATTTTCACCTCATCTTGCGCTAGCGACGCTTCCTGCGGCAACCGTTGTGATCGGAACAGCCCTGTCCGCATGGATCGCATCGATGATTTCGCGAAAGACGGGCCGACAATTCGGGTTCCTGATTGGGACAGCTTTAGCGGCAGCAAGCGGAATCTTATGTTTTTTTGCCGTGATTTATATGAATTTTTGGCTTTTATCTTTTGGAGGCTTGGTGTTTGGATTCTTTGCGGGCTTTGCGCAGCTATACCGTTTCGCTGCGGCCGACGGTATAGCCGAAAGGTACCGCAGTATAGCAATTTCACTAGTTCTCGCAGGCGGAGTTTTTGCTGGTTTTGCGGGTGCGGGACTCGCCGTATGGGGGGAAAACCTGGTACCCGCCGACTGGTATTCTGGTGAAGTGCGCCAGTTTGGGGGCACTTTCCTTTTCTTAACGGGAACGGCACTGGTCGCCGCGATTGCACTTCTTTTCTTACGGATCCCCAATCTGACAAAAGCACAACTCGAAGGTGAGCAACGCCCGATTTGGGAGATTATGAAACAACCCGTATTTATCGCCGCGGCCGTCTCAGCGACGGTCGGACAATGTGTTATGAATTTCCTGATGACTGCGACACCGATAGCAATGATCTCTATTTGCGGCCACAGTTTCGGTGCAACCGCGAGCGTAATTGCATGGCATACATTCGCCATGTTTGCTCCCGGTTTTATTACCGGTTTTCTGATCCGTAAACTCGGCGAAGTAAAAATTATAATGATCGGCCTAGTTCTTGAAGCTGCCTGTATCGC
>CEUL01022422.1_pt1 | contig 22490 bp, 16 predicted proteins | sample 427021 | NCBI WGS metagenome assembly CEUL01 (sample SAMEA2622800, study PRJEB7988) | marine metagenome | isolation source: saline water (ENVO:00002010), including | reverse complement strand
TCCGAATGCTCAAGCGTCACAGCCACTACCATCACCTCTTCGACTACTACCGATGGGACGAAGAAGAGATTGATACCCTTCTTTTCGAAGAATACCAATGGGAAAGAGCCATCGATACGGATACAACTTGGAGAATTGGAGATGGCACGGCCGCGTTCTACAACTACATCTACTACACCGTTGGTGGATTCTCGGAACATGACACTTTTCGCAGCAACCAAATTCGAGAAGGGATGCTGTCCCGAGAGAAAGCGTTGCAGTTAGTCGAACTCGAAAATCAGCCACGCTATCCCACCATTAAGTGGTATACCGACGTCGTCCAAGTGGACTACCGGCACGCCATCCAGACGATCAATAAGATCCCTAAGAGCTACCCTCGTGGCTAAGGTTTTCCACCTCACAACAGTCCATCCACGATCAGATATTCGGATCAGGGTTAAAGAGTTGGGTAGCCTCGCAAAGGGAAACCTGCATGAACTCACGTTAGTGGTTGCTGATGGCCAGGGGACTGCTAACCTCAGTCAAGAAGAGCAGCTCAAAATTGTCGATCTCGGAGTTCTTCCCGGCAATCGGATTCGAAGGGCCCTTGCTGGAATTTGGCGTGCATCAGCTCTGATCCGCCGTGAACGTCCCGACCTGGTTCACTTCCACGACCCGGAACTAATTCCAGTTGGATTCTGGGCTAAAGCCATGGGTTCGACAGTCGTCTACGATATTCATGAAGATGCACCTCAACTCGCTCACAGTAGAGCTTGGGTACCGGCAGCAATTCGTTATCCACTGGTTTGGTTTATAGCATCAACAGAATGGCTATTGGCAAGGTTTGCGGACGGCTTAGTTCCAGCAACTCCGCACATTGCTCGGCGCTTTCCGAGACATAAGACCGTAGTCGTGCAAAATTTCCCATTGATCAGTGAGTTGAGAACGCCACAGGAGAGGACCCACTCAGAACGCGACGAATGTTTTGTATATATAGGGGTGATCTCTGCAGCTCGTTGCGCCGTAGAGATGACCCGAGCTATCAGCCTTCTCAGACGTGATGAAGTCCGTTTAGAGTTGGCAGGCATGTTTGAGTCTGCGGAACTGCGGGCAGATCTGGAATCAGAGTGCGGATGGCGGAAAACAGAGTACCACGGGACAATATCACGACCACAGGTGGCGCACGCGCTGAGCCGCGCTAGAGCAGGCTTGGTCATTTTCAAACCTGCTCCAAACCACATGCGAGCACAACCAAACAAAATGTTCGAGTACATGTCCGCAGGGCTTCCGGTTATTGCTTCGGATTTTCCGCTTTGGAAGGAAATCATCTCAGAAAACGAGTGTGGAGTTCTCGTCGATCCGGAAAATCCGGAAGACATCGCTGAAGCAATGAGATGGATCCTGAATAACCCCGAAGAAGCAGAAGCTATGGGCCTTCGAGGTCAGAAATCAATCTCTGAAACCTACAATTGGTCAGTTGAGGAGGGAAAACTTACAACTCTATATGATCAGCTCCTTGCCATCCGAGGCTCAAACCTGTGAGCACTAATCTCCATGTATCTCTGACTTCGTTCGAAAACGAAAGCCGAATCCTCAAAGAGAGCAGTAGCTTGATAGACGCTGGTTTTGTCGATCGTGTGCGAGTCACAGCCTTGGGCGACGGAAAACTCAACGAATATGTCGACTTTGATAACGGTCGGTCTTCTGCTTGGCGGATAGAGCTAAGGAGTCGCAAGTGGCCAAGGAATCTCTTGTTTCAGGGCGCAAAGTACTTCGAGTACGCTGCGAGAGTCTTGAGTCATGGGCGTGACATCCAAGCAACTGTTATCACAATACACTCTCTGGCACTTCTTCCCCTAGGAGTGGTTGCGAAGTGGTTACTAAAAGCTCGATTGGTGTATGATTGTCATGAACTGGAAACGGAGACGTTTGGGTTAACCGGACTCCGCCAAAACCTCTCTCGTATCGTGGAGCGTCTACTCATCGGTCACGCGGATCTGGTTATCGTCGTCAGTGAGAGCATCCGACGATGGTATGCTGACTCGTACGGCATAACTAATATCGTGACCGTTCTCAACTGCCCTCCGTATCGAAAACCAAGGCGCACTAGGAGACTGCACGAATCACTCAGTATTCCAGAGGATCGCAAGATCGTGATCTATCAAGGAGGGATCATCAAAGGGCGGGGGGTAGAAAGCCTTTTGGAAGCCTTTGCTGGCCATGACGACGGAGAGCACGTACTCGTTTGCATGGGATACGGTGACCTAGAGGGCATGGTCAAGGATCACGCAGACCGATACGAGAACATCTACCTGCAAAAAGCTGTCCCACCCGATGTAGTCCTCGAGTATACCGCCTCAGCAGACTATGGCGTCTCGTACATAGACAACCCGAGCTTGAACGACAGGTACTGCCTGCCGAACAAACTCTTCGAATACATCATGGCTGGATTGCCCGTTATCGTGAACGATGCACCAGAACAAAAGCGCCTAGTTAAACAGACTGGTATCGGAGTCGTACTCGGAGAGTTGTCCAGCGATTCGATGAGCGGAGCCCTGGGAAAACTGGCATCGCTAAACAACGAGCGCCTAGAGGCCAGTATCGGCGCGACCGCTAGAGAGTACTCATGGGAGAACCAAGCTGATGTTTTGATTAAAGCACACCGGACGCACTTGAGAAACGGAACCTAAACTAAAACGCAGCCACCCCTTGTCGGCCCCGTAATCACCAATCAACCAAAGAGGTCCTCGAGATCATCATAGTCCGGATAGGTGATAAGTACCGCCCGAAGCTTCCCATGGTAGACAAACATGCTGCCAGCAGCCACCGCAGATGCTCCTCGATCTACCGCCTGCCGAAAATGCTCGTTTCGCCCTGCCCCACCCGAGGCTATAACCGGGATATCGACGGCCTGAGAAACAAGCTCAACTAGATCGAGATCGTAGCCCTCCATAGCGCCTTCATTATCGATTGAGTTAAGCAGGATCTCCCCCGCTCCCCTTTCCTGCATTTCCTGAGCCACTTCAACAGGATGTCTTCCCGTATTCACCTGACCCGAGCGCACAAACGTCCGATATCCACTGAGCAGCTTTTTTCGCACATCAATGGAAACCACCACGCTTGAACTCCCTGCTACTTCCGCTACCTGGGTGACAAGTTCCGGATTGTGTGATAGCACCGTATTCATCACAATTTTCTCGACACCTAGTGTGAAGAGCTTACGCACCTGTTCGATCTCAGTGATCCCCCCACCGTACGCGAAAGGCATAAAAGCCTCGGATGCAATCCTTTCCATGAGTTCAAAGTTCGGCCCACTGCTCTTGGTGGTGGCAGAAATATCGAGGAAAGTCATCTCATCGACTTCTTTCTCGTTGAAGATCCTAACGGCGTTAATCGGATCTCCGATGTACCTTGCATCCTCGTAGCGGACCGTCTTCACCAGCCCATCATTACGGAGCAAAAGTGACGGAATGACCCGAGGCTTCAATCTGCGACCCCCGCAAAACGCCTTAGTAGCTCCATTCCGTAGCGGTGACTCTTCTCAGGGTGGAACTGCACCCCCATCACATTTTCTGCTTGGATCATCGCGGTAAACTCGACACCATACGCCGCAGAAGCGACGACATTTGATTCGTCCCCGCAAACCATGTGGTACGAGTGGGAAAAGTAAAACCGTGTCTTCGGTCCGACTTTATCCAACAGCACCCCTGGTCGCTTCAGATTAGGTCGACCCCAACCTTGATGGGGCACTTTTAGTCCCGAATTTTCAGGAAGTTGAAAGCGCTCACACTCAGCGTCCACCAAGGAAAGTCCTTCACGCTTCCCCTCTTCCGAGGCTCTTCCCAAGAGTTGCATCCCAAGGCAAATACCCAGGATCGGGGTACCCCTCGTTAGCACCGCACTTCGCAATGCGTCTACAAGGCCTCGTTCCATCAGATGAGACATCCCGTTATCGAAAGATCCCACACCAGGAAGCACAAGTTTTCCAGCCGATCTGACTTCTTCTGGGGTTGAGACTCTCTCGGCTGGGATCCCACACTTACGATGCATATTCATTAGCGAACCGATGTTCGCGACACCATAGTCAATAACGGATACTAATCCGTCTTTCCGCATCAGGAGTAGGCCGTAACCCGGCGACCTAACAAACGCTCGAGTCCTGCCTGGACTCGCTTCATTCCCGAATAATACGCATCCCAGTTTGCATAGTCCGTATAGTGTTTGTTGGGCTGAGACATATAAAAAGCCAACTCATCTGTTGAGATGCCCAGCTTTTTGCAGAAAAATTCCTTGTCCAACTCCAACTCTTCGTTCGTATACAATGGCTCTTCGAGTTCAGCCATCGCTTCTTCACGAGTCATCTGTCCCGATACAATCAAGCTAGAGAGATGCGGGCGCCGTTTATCAAAACCGAATTTCTCTGGTAAATAGTAATTCTGGAAAAATCGTGTAAACAGCGATTCACCGTGCTTCCGGCCATACGGGCGATAACCACATTTCTCTTCAAGCTCCGAAATCGCTTCGTCTCTATTGTACGGCATCAGGTTCAAGGGCCGGAATACTCTCATCTTCCGAAAAAACGGGTACACGAGATAATACTGCCAAAAGCTTATGGTACGATAAAATCCAAGCTTCCCATCACCCCATTTTTTATGGATCGCCTTAAGGTTAATCGCATCCATCGCGCTGCCGTGCCAGGATGCAGGAAAGATAGCTTCGGTGGCGATGTTACCTCCGCTGAGAACCGTACGTATGTTGTTTTCGATGGCGAAGTGGTAGAGGTTGGCAAAAAAAGCGTGGTCTTGTGGCACATCCTGGTTAGACACACCCGCTCGAAGATAAGCAAGCTGGAGATCTCTCATGTCCTCCCAATCCATCACGTGAGTGTACAACTCAAAACCACAGTGTGTCACAACTCTTTCAATGTTGCTGACAGCGATCTCACTGTTCCAACCCCCATCGACATGAACCACTAGGGGACGCAATCCCAGCTCGGCGATCTTAATCGCCATATAAGAACTGTCCACACCTCCACTTAAGCCTAGGATACAGTCATACTCCTGGCCTCGTCCTAGCTCTTTGATTCGCGACACTTCTTGGTTTAACCTATTCAGATCGTTCTCATCAGGGTGCCATTCGTGCAGCGTTACCCGGTCGAAATATCGACAATGGTTACACACACCGCTCTCATCGAACGAAATCTCAGGATCTGATGTGTCCATCACACACCGGGTGCACACACGGTATTCTAGGCCTGCCAGGTTCAGAGTATCCGGATGGCTAGCAAGTGACATCGAGAGATGCCCCTATGTGGCCGGACGATTTTTGATGGGATCCGCTATGGTGATCACCATGATCCATCCGTACTTACCTATAAATTGATTACTGAGTAACAACTTATCGATCTGATTAAGTACTGCTCGCAACGGTCGGAACAAAAATGTTCGCCGGAACGGCACGGCTGCCAGAGCCGCGAGATGGAAGAACTTCACTTCGACCCGACCGAAGTACTGTCGCATAAGATCCAAGCTCTCGACACCTAAGATGTGGTCAACCTCCCACTCGGTCCGAAGGTGAGGAGTGCGTTTTCTATATGCGTGAATTAGTGGATTATGTCGCATCGCTTCTACGCAGATCATTTCCGCTCCGGGCTTCAAAACCCGAGCCAACTCTGAGAGTGCAGCCGGAAGATCGACATGATGCAAGGCTCCATACTCCACTCCCAAGTCGAAAGTGTCATCCGCGAATGACATGTTTTCTCCGTCCATGACCTCAAATCCACAATGCTCCCTAACGCCAGCCTCTGTCGCATTCTGGTTGGCATTCTCTACGCCTTCCGGAGAAATATCTATTCCCATAACCGTCGCCCCACATTGTGCCGCAAAGATCCCGTTCTCCCCATTACCACAAGCAAAATCAAGTACGGCGGCTCCGGGGGTACAGCGGCTCCTCATCCAGTCAAGCTGGTAGTTTTCGCTGAGTTCAGTGATCGAGTAAAATTTGATATTCGCAAAATGCTTCTTGAAAGCCTCTTTGTCCCGGATAAGCCTCTCAAGGTCGTCAGCTTCGTCCGCACGACTAGTGTCTGCATGACGCTCAGAGCCCTGCAGTATCTTCCGACGAACCCTGGAGTGCTCTATCTCTTTAATCTTCCGCTCTTCTAAGCCTTCGAGCGCAGAATGCTGCTTTTCATCCATAGTAATGACCGCTCGCCATGCTAAGGAACAGAGTGTTTGAGGTGGTTTCCGACAGGAATACGGAGGACAGGCGGGCAGTTCATCTCAATAAGCCGCCCCGCTTAAGGCCGAACTCTAAAAAGAGAACGTCTGCCGGGCAACGCTGACCGATCATTCACCGACATTCTGCTGCTTCTATAAGTAGCTCTGCCATTTTCTTGCCCAATACCTCCATATCAAATTTTTCCTCCACGTAACGCCTTCCCTTCAGGCCCATTTCCTGCCTCTCCAACGGACTGAGTAGGCGGACACGATTTATCGCTTCCGCTAAAGCCTCAGGTTTCTCCGGTAGCACACTAAATCCCGCCCCGCTTTCAGCGATCGGATCGTTCGGCGCATTCCCCGAAAAGACTACTGGCCGTGCCGACGCCCAGTAGTCATAGATCTTGTTGAGGTTTAGCCCAAACCTGTATGCCTCAGAATCAGTGACCGCGGCGAGCAACAAGTCCGCTTCGGTTTGAGCCCTTGGCACTTCCGCCTTCGGTATCGGCTTGCGGAACTCAACATCCCTTAGTCCTAGCCTATCTGCCTCAGCAACACAATGCTCTTTCCTAGGGCCACCACCAATAATCACAAAACGGAACTTTCCGGGGTGTTTTGACTGAAGGATACTTGCTGCGTGAACTACGGAAATGACATCATGCGCAACCCCAAACCCCCCAACATACATGACCGTAAGTCGCCCTGCTTCACCTCCGTCGTATGTTTCGAAGCCTTCGAAACGGTCTAAGCTCACCCCGTTGGGCATCCACTTTACCTTAGCAGGATCTCCACCGCTTTCTTCAACATGATGGAAAAGAAATGGCATGGTTGCTGAGATCCTATCGGCTTGCCGATACAGGTACTTCTCAAGAAGTCTGAACCCCCAGTAAACCGGATTGGAACGAGATAGTCCGCCGTCATCTACAAGGGAAATCGGCCATACGTCACGAACTTCATACACGAATGCTGCTCCTCTCCCACTAGCTATGCGGGAGGCGGCCCAACCAGTGCCGGGAGGCACGGACGGACCTACAACAATATCTGGCTTATCGCCAAGCACTCGATCGACTTGAAGAGCCCGGACAGCATTCGTGATCATGTTGATTCCCCGCCCAACACCGTTGCCCACATAGTGATGGGTTTTTAACCAAATGACTCTTATCCCGTCTATCGACTCGATTCGCCATTTCTCACCCTCATCAAGTCGCTCCGAGTGAGTCCAGTGGCAGTAGCTGTTAGTCATGAGCGTCACCTCATGGCCCAGACGCACTAGTTCGCGAGCAAAATCATAGGTGCGCGAAGACTTACCACGTGGTTGGTCATGCGCCGAGATATACCAAATGTTCATTGCTCTAGAGAATCCTAAGATGACATCACACGATCTAGAATCTTTGCTATCTCCTCAGCGGCAGCTCCATCTCCATACGGCCTACCCTCTCTCCCGTGAACTCCAATGGAACCGAGAATCGCCTCGCGTATTTTATCGACACTGACGGGAGAAACGAGCCGGTTCCAACCAAGGTCGACGAGTTCCACCCATTCCGTCTCGTTCCGCAAAGTGACACAAGGCGTTCCATGGAAGAATGCCTCTTTCTGTACCCCTCCTGAGTCAGTCACGACAACGGCGGCGGCCCGTTCAAGAACCACCATCTCAAGATAACCCACCGGATCGATCACTCTCAGCCCCTTTCGCTCTATGATCATCCTGCCCAGGCTGGTGAGTCGCGCCCTTGTCCTTGGATGCAGAGGAAGAATAATCGGGATATCGGAGGCCACCTGTTCCAACGCGTCCATCACAGCAAGCAGAGAGTCCGGGTTGTCGGTGGTACCCGCTCGATGCACCGTGGCCAGAATAAAACTGTCCCGCTCGACACCTAGTTCTGCGAGAACCTCGGTTTTTTTTCCCTCGGCTTTCGCAGCCATAGCTAGCGCCACATCGTACATGACATCGCCGACCAAACTTACCCCCTTACCGGACACGCCCTCCCGAGACAGGTTTTCGACCGCGATCGTCGTGGGAGCAAAGAGAAAATCAGAAACATGGTCTGTTATGACCCTGTTTAACTCTTCCGGCATTTGACGATTAAAAGAACGAAGGCCGGCTTCCACGTGCCCAACTGGGATGCCTAGCTTCGCGGCAGCTAAAGCTCCGGCTAGAGTAGAGTTGGTATCACCGTAGACTAGCACTAGGTCGGGATTCTTCTTTAACAGCAACGCCTCTAGCTCAATCAGCATACGACCCGTCATGTCTCCGTGCCCTCCCCCATGGATACCTAGAAAAGCATCCGGGGCACTCAGTCCTAATTCTCTAAAGAACACTCCCGACATATTGTCGTCGAAGTGCTGACCTGTGTGGACCAAATACTCTTGGAGGGACTCTTTCGCTTCTAAGGAACGAGAAACAGCACTGGCTTTGATCAGCTGGGGTCGAGCCCCAACAACAGTGATTATGTTCTTGCTCATAGGAGACACCGGAGAAAACCTGACTTAAGTAGTTGCTCTGAAACTGACTGACACAGTCGGCTTTCTGGAAGCGCTGGGCCGAGTCACACGCCTCGATCTCCAGATGCGTCCTTTCCGGCATCCAAGTACAAGGGCCAAAAAGGTAATGGCCAAGATCACACCTAACCTCATGTCGAAGAGGTAGCTCGAAACCCCAGTCGCAGTAAGAAATCGGTAGTGCATGGCCAGGGCTACTGTAGTAGCTATCATCGCTGGGCTAAGGGGAAGGCGGCCTAGAACATGGCCAAGAATGAATAGAGCTACCCCCAAAACGAAACTGGAAACCAAAACTCCTGCTAACCCAAAGTTCGCATACATCTCGCCCCAGAAAACAGTGGGTGCCGAGCCTATCACTCCGTCGGCAACGCTACCCGGGTTAATCACGCTCGCTACGTCGATCGTCAGCGGATACGAATCGAAAGGAAATATTCCCGCTGGATTCGGAAGGGAGAGGCCCCAAAGGTAATCAACCTCATGGGGGAAGCGCTCCAAGTAGAAATACGCGGGAATGATCTGACCGGTTAACACTCTATATGCGAGTTGCTCGAGCCCTGTCACAAGATCAAATGCTCCCATGAACAGCATGTACATAAGTGCTGCCAACCCTAGAACTACTGGCGCAAAGTACTTGAGTTCAGGCTGCCAATATCGTCCACCCCTCAGCAGAACCAACACTAGATAGACGGAGACAAGCAGCATGACTATCGGGCTCTTCTCTATCGACATAACAGCGGTGAACGAAGCTACCGCTAGAGAACTTGCCGCCAGTGACCCGGATCGCACTCCCGGACGCATCCCGAAATCCGCTACGAAATAAAGAACACACAGATCCATCACATATCGGAAAAAGAGCTCGTAGCGCCAGTAGTTTTCAAAAGAGGTTCCCATGTTCGTCCGAGCGACTGCTGCAGCTACCAAATCACCACTCAAAGCTGCCGTAATAGCTACGGTTTCGATCTTTGAAAGATAAAGAGCTAAAACCGCACAGCTCACGGCAAACAACCCGATGAAGAACCAGCGCTGTTGAGCAATAGAGGGAACTAGAGTAATGCGAGCGGGAGCCGGTGGACTGACACCTATTGCCTTATTCGCAAACACGAACCCTGACAACACCATAAGCATACCGATACTGCTAAATCCAAATAATTTGAGCACTATGTCTGGATTTCGAACACCGATAGACAGTGCGTATTCGTCTAGCCCAAAGAGAAGAATTACACAACCAGCGAAAACCGTTACGAAGTACATGACCACGAAGAAGGACGGGATCGTGAACTCACCAAGTCGGAGTCCAGCCACTCGGATTAAGGCTGTTACCACTAGCAGCGCGGCCGAGATAATCAGCAGCAGTGACAAGTAGACGGGAAGATGATCCATTTGATCAGGTCACCCGGTTAATCGTCTTTGATGCTGCCCACCATATGAATACGTAGTAAAGTGAGTATAAAGAAGCATCCATAATCACGACCGCCCGAAAGAGGCCAATAGCATCTCCTCTCGGAGAAATCGCTAAATAAACCGATACTGTAGTGAGTAACGCTACAACTCTCCAAACTGCGGCCAACCTGTTGTGTTCAGTTGCCTCGATCGTGGTACTCAGAGTTGAAGCAATGAAACGAATCGCGAACGCTGGCATCAGGATTTGCAGGTACACTCCCGCCTGACGCCATTCACTTCCGAAAACGAACTCAAACAGGTCAGGAGCGACGCTGACCAGTAATATAGCAGGGAGTAAAACTACAGCAGCTAAAGCCAATGACGCCTTGAGAATATAGGGTCGCGCATCGATCCCCCGATTCGCCAATTCAGCAACCTTTTTGAGGTTGACTTGAGAAAACGGAGTCGAGAGAACTGACAACGGTGTTTCTACGACACGGGTTAGCACCGAAAAGTGGCCAACTACACTCCCCGGAAAAAAGTAATTCAGAAAAAAGGTAGGAAGTTGGGCAGTGATCCCATTAATCAGGCTGCTCGGCGCGTTGTATAAAGGAAAATCAGCATAACGCTTCGCAAGGTTTCGGTGTGCCTCGGTCCAACCAAGAAACTCAGATCGCAAAGCCGAACGATACACGAAGAGAAAGTATGTGGCGGTGACTGCTGAACCTGCAAGCCAGCCCATTAAAAGACCTCCAAAACCAGCTCCCAGATAACCTAGGGTAATCCCAAGAGCAGCCGCTGTCGCTGAGTTAATCATCTGGCCGCGAGCTACGTTCCCGAAGTCTTCCCTTTGAATAGCGAAGTAACTCAGTGCTGTTCCAATTCCCGTGGTCAAAACAGCCATCGGGAGCACGTAAAGCCAAAGACCAACAGCCTCAGCACGCAGCAATCTCGCCAGTGACCCTCCACTGAGAGCAAATAACACCGCGATGAAGATCGTTAGGCCTACCGAGACCCGAATCGCGATACCTAGCACCCGTGCGCTATCATCACCGTCCTTGGGAAGGACTAAGGCGACTTCATACTTTCCACAGACAGCTGGAGTTACTGCGGAGATCAGCGCCAAGAAGACGGCCGCCAACCCAAACTCTACAGGTGAGTACAACCGAGTGAGCAAAGGGCTCGAGATTATTGGAATGACTCTAGCGAGTGCAGTACCCACTGAGAGTGTGGTCAGGCCGCGCACAAACGGGCTGATAAATAGCCTAGAGACCATAAAGGCCCATCGGTCTGATGTCACAGGCGGAATCTTCCCCAGAACGAGCTACACGTGCCTCCGGAGTAATTATGCCGCTAGACTCATTGAAAATACTAGCGTTCCTCAGACCTGTACGAGTCATACCTTTGCGTCCCTCTCGACAATCGATCTGACAAAGGCGCCTCTTCATCCAAATCTAGGCAACGCATCACCCCTTCTGGCTCCTCTAAATAACGCAAACCGCTTTCAGGGCACTCAATCGGCTCACCGCACTTACCAATCAAAGGTAGTCCATGCCGGCTCATCCACCCGACATGGCGCGCCGGGGCCCCAACGACCAAGGAATAGTCGCGAACATCTCGGGTGACGACAGCCCCAGCGCCCACGAAAGAGTACCGGCCTAGAGTGACTCCGCAGACTACTGTCGCGTTCGCTCCAACAGAGGATCCTCGCCTAAGTAAAGTCTCCTCGTAAAGTTCTTTACGGTTAACCTGAGCTCTGGGGTTAGTCACGTTGGTTAGCACACAAGAAGGACCAAGAAAAACGTCATCTTCAATAATTGTACCCGAATATATTGAGACGTTGTTCTGAACCTTCACGTTATCCCCGATCAGAACGCCATTACCCACGTTACAGTTTTGGCCGAATGAACAGTTCTGACCTATCTTGGCACCCGCTTGAATGTGTGAAAAATGCCAAATCTTTGTGCCATCTCCGATCTCACAGGGCTGATCCACATAAGCGGACTCGTGTTTGAAGAAAGTCAATGTGGCATCCCTAAACCATCGGGTGTTGCGTATCTGGATTTAGTACGCCCGGCGCCGTGCTGATCGCATAAGCCAACTCAATGGACGGGCGGGCGTCTCCGATCCCAAACCCTCCTCCTGCTAGTGTCTTCTCGTACACTCTCGTGTGTAAGTCAGTGAAACCTCCAGTAAACTCGACTTCGTCCTCATCCACTAGGATCGACCGGAACGTGGTTCTGTTGCCTGGCTCCGCCTCAAATGGGAGGTCTGACCGCTCGGAGGATAAAAACCATCGAACGTCGGCATTCTCAAGCTCCAAGAAGCCAGCTACGCGTGTCGGCTCGTTCAAATGAACCTCAGACTTTCTGACGCCTCCAAACAGCCACAATAGCATGTCGAAGAAGTGTATCCCAATGTTGGTCGCCACTCCTCCAGAGTGATCCCACGAGCCCTTCCAAGACACACTGTACCATGGCCCACGTGACGTAATGTAGGTTAGGTCGACTTTGTGTCTGGTGGATTTGTCAGCCGCCAAGCGCTCCCTGAGTGCCAGGAGAGCGGGGTGAACCCTGAGCTGCAGGAGCGTAGCTACGCGCTGTCCCGTCTCTTCCTCTAGCTTTTCGAGCGCATCTAGATTCCACGGGCTTATCACTACGGGTTTTTCACAAAGAGCGTTCGCACCAACTCGCAGTGCCATGCGGACATGAGCATCGTGAAGATAATTCGGAGAGCATATACTGACCCAATGAACACGGTCTGCTTCAGGTCCGCGACGGAGCTTCTCCAAATGACGGTCAAAGCGCTCTATCTCTCTGAAAAACCGGACATCGAATGAGTAGCGATCTAATATACCGACAGCATCATGTGGGTCGGTGGCGGCTACTAGGCGATTGCCGGTCTTCATGATCGCTTCCATGTGACGTGGTGCGATATACCCCGCCGCACCCATCAGAGCAAAGTTCAATGGTGTCTTGGTTGCAGAGACTTCACTGGTTTCTGGCGGCAGCATGGCCCCCTCAATCTTTGAGGTCTTAGATGAGACAAGGCACTTAGATTAACAGGAAAAGAAGCTCTCTGGAACGAATACAAACCTGGTATAGCCAGTCTAGCGAGCATACAGCTTGTGACCATCTCCTTCAGCATATGGAGCAAATGATTGATGCGTTGTAGACGGTCACGACTGCGGGAGAGTATGTCTTCTTTATTTCAAGAGGTTAGAAATCAGGTGTTCAAGACTTCAGGGCTTGCGTAACAAAACGTCTCACTTGTTCCAAGTCTCCCTGATCCAAAGCCGTTTCCAAGTCAGATGGAAAACCTGAGTCTTCCTCGACCGGTCTTAGGATGGCAACCCGATCCACTTTAGTAGGAAGGGAGCGTTCACGGCCGCCTGACAATTCTTCATGCAGTTTTTCGCCAGGCCTGAGCCCAGTGATAACAACATTCTCACCCAGTCGATACGGCAACCCCGACAAACGGAGCATGTCCTTAGCTAGATCCAGAATCCGCACGGGCTGCCCCATGTCGAGCATAGCAACAGCACCTCTTAGATCCGGCAGCATTGAGGACTGCAAGATGAGCTGAACAGCCTCTGGGATCGTCATGAAGTAACGAGTGACATCCTCATGAGTTACAGTTAAAGGATCACCGCGCTCGAGCTGCTGGGTGAAAAGCGGCACTACACTTCCATTGCTTCCGAGAACGTTGCCGAACCGAACCGCACCGAACCGACATTTCGGAAAGAGCTCCTGCATCTGGAGCACAACCTTCTCCGCTACAGCCTTTGACGCACCCATAATATTCGCTGGATTAACGGCCTTATCTGTGCTAACTAGAACAAATGCTTCGCATCCGTTCCGCGCCGCGGTTCTGGCAACCAGGTACGTTCCTAAAACGTTCGTGCGGACCGCTTCCGATGGGTTCTCTTCCATTAGGGGTACATGCTTGTACGCTGCGGCATGAAAAACCCACTGGGGTCGGTATTTCTCCATGACCATATTGAGTGTTTCAGCATTAGTGACACTGCCAACCACTGTTGTGAGATCCAGCTCAGGGAACCGGCTCTTTAGCTCTAGATCTACATAGTAGAGCGGCGTTTCAGCCTGATCGAAAATCACTAGTCTTCCAGGGGAATTTAGAGCGATCTGCCTGACGAGTTCCGATCCGATCGAACCAGCAGCGCCCGTGACCAGAACTGTATCGTCAGCCAGAGCCTCTACCAGTTCAGGCAAAGGTATCACCACAGGATCGCGACCCAGAAGATCCTCAATGCGTACTTCACGGAGTTGGCCCGGCGTCACACTTCCATCCAAGACTTGACCGATCCCGGGGAGAATCTTGATCGGCCGGTTAGTCGACTCGCATTCTTGAACGATTCGTCGAATATCTGATGCGGGCGCGCTGGGGATACTTAGCACGATCTCGTCCACTGCGATCTCAGCAATAACAGAATTCACAAGCTTAGTATCGCCCCTGACCTCAATGCCGTGGATCGAGGTCCCCCGCTTGAGCGGATCATCGTCTAGGAGCGCAACTGGTCTATAACCCCAGGGTGACCTCAGCATCTGGCTTATTAGCGCCTCCCCCGCAGCTCCAGCTCCTATTACAAGTACATCTCTGGCCTGTGGGCCTTGGCGCATCTGGAAGTACTCAACGCTGATTCGATAGGCAACCCATGCCAGCATGGTGAGGTAGCCACTCAGGGCCCACTCGATCGCGATGATGGACCTTGGCACTTGAAAAGGGAAAAGCGGAAACCGCGTAACCCCAAAAAAGATTAAGGATCCGGCAGTCTGTGCCGCACCCAATCTTAGAAAGTCCCGGCTTCCCACAAAGCGCCACCGGCCCACTGGAATTCGCAACCAAGTGTTCACTGTTAGTCGGATAGCCAAAAGAGCCAAACTCGCCAACACCAGGTCTCGGAACGGTAACACTGCTAGCGCAAAGTCAGCCCAAGTCCAATAGGCAGCAGTCAAGGAAATGACTGTTATGAGGGCGTATACGATTGATGCGACAATCGTCTTATGCGTCCTAGCCCAGTGAAAGACCCTGTCAAATCTCAATGGAATCCTTTTTGCTCCATGATTTCCTATCAAGACAAATCTACTAAGTTCGAACCAACTATGAGTACAAATTTCTGTACTTAACCAAGTACGCCTTTCAACTCTGCGACCACCTCAGTAACCTAACTTGATGACTTTGGGAGCGTCATTAGTAGCACTAGGTTCGATCAAAAGCTCTCCCCTAAAGACAAAGCTTCGTGGCCACTTCCACCATCCGCGATCTACCTCGGCCGTTCGCACGGGCCCTAGAGGACTACTCCGATCGACTAGACGTTGAAACGATCCGCCGTGCGCACGACTTTGCGGTCTCTGCACACAGGGGTCAGCTCCGGGCTTCCGGACAACCTTTTGTATCACACACGATCGAGGTGGCCACGATCTTAGCTCAATTGCAGCTTGACTCCGATACAGTGGTCGCCGGGCTTGTCCACGACACAATCGAAGACACCGAGATCACACTTCATGACCTTGAGGAACATTTTGGAGAGCAGGTCACTCAGATAGTCGACGGCGTGACCAAGCTGGGAAAAGTTGAGTTCCGCTCCGTGACCGAGCAGCAGGTAGAGAACTACAGAAAGATGTTGCTCTCCATGGCGAGCGATGCTCGAGTCATTTTGGTAAAACTAGCCGATCGTCTCCACAACATGCGCACTCTTGAACACCTGCCAGAAGATAAAAGACGGAGAATAGCTCTCGAAACACGGGAAATATACGCGCCACTAGCCCATCGCCTGGGAATGGCCGGAATTCGATGGGAACTAGAGGATCTGGCCTTCAAGTTTTTAGAGCCCAAGGACTACGCAGCACTTGTTAAGAAGCTCCGGCAACGCCGCAGGGCTCGAGAAAGTCAGATCCTTGAGATGAAAGATCCGCTGAAGGAGGCACTGGAAGAGGCCGGAATTGCTGCCGAGGTCGCGGGGCGCCCCAAGCACCTCTGGTCAATACACAGAAAGATCGAGAGCCAAGGCCGGCCGTTAGAAGACATCTACGATCTAATGGCCATGAGAATCACAACGAAGTCCCTAGAAGCCTGCTATGCCGCCTTAGGTGTCATCCATAGTCGCTGGACCCCTATTCCTGAACGCTTTCATGACTACATAGCGACTCCAAAGTCCAACATGTACCGGTCGCTGCATACGACTGTGCTTGGCCCAGGAGGAATCCGATACGAAATCCAAATCCGAACGGAGGACATGCACCGAACAGCCGAATATGGCATCGCGGCACACTGGAGATACAAGGAAGACGGAAAATCCAGTACAGACGAGGCAGACGAAGCGTTGACGTGGTTCCGTCAGGTGTTGGAGTGGCAGCAGGACGCAGACGAGCCGGGGGAATTCATGGAGTTCCTGAGAATGGACCTCTTTCGCGGGGAGATCTTTGTGTTCACGCCGAACGGTGAAGTTAAAGCCCTTCCGACCGGAGCAACCCCGATCGATTTCGCATACTCAGTTCATACGGAGGTAGGACACCATTGCACAGGAGCAAAGGTCAACGGAAAAATCGTCCCCCTATCCCGTGAACTCAGGAATGGAGACACAATTGAGATCCTCACTGACACAAAACAAAGACCGAATCGAGACTGGCTCGGTTTCGTAAGTACATCACGAGCCCGGCAGAGTATCCGGCACTGGATCAGGAGAGAAGAGTTCGAATCCGCCCATAAGCTGGGAAAAGAACTCCTGGACCGAGAACTCAAAAAGGCTCGCTTAACCCTTCCGAAAAATTCGACCATCAGAACAGATGCAGCCGTAGAGCTAGGCTATCCCAACCTAGACCACATATACGCAGCGCTTGGACGCGGAGACATCGGTCCGACAGCCGTAATAAATCAGTTCCATAATGAATATCATCCAACCGCACGGGCTAGTCGGGAGCCATCTACCCTATCAAAGCTCGCATCCCGACTTCGGATCTCCGGACGAGGTGTCCGCATTCAAGGTATGGACAATCTCATGGTGCGGTATTCTCGTTGCTGCCAACCTGTGCCGGGAGACCCCGTGATAGGGTACGTGACAAGAGGTCGAGGTGTTTCTATCCACCGCCAAGACTGTCCGAATGTTCTTGGGCTTTCTCAAGATCCAGAACGTAGAATTGAGATTGAATGGACGGCAGAGAAAGGGGATCGTTTCTTCGTGAAACTGTTTATACGAGGATCTGACCGTAGGGGTTTGCTTTCTGATGTTGCTAAAGCAATCACGAGCACGGGAACCGATATCTCTCACGCTGATATGAAGTCGACACAAGGAGGCATGACGGGTGAGTTCGTAGTTGAAGTCCGTGACCTAACTCATCTTGAGAAAGTTCGTCGATCAATTAGCCGGGTAAATGGAGTAATGGATGTCGAGCGTCGGGAACACCTTGAAGAGGACGATCTTGGCTGGGCCTAACTCATGGAATCAGCATTCTGTGTGATTGACATCAGGGTTCCCGGTGTGGGCTTGGACTCAATAAGCAACCATGAGATTTCAGTTAAGTGACTACAACGTGAAATTTTGTCACTTTTCTCCGAAAGGCTACGGATGACTTCATTCCAGATTGTTTCCCCGCATGAGCCAGCGGGAGACCAGCCCGAAGCGATCGCCGAATTGACGACTGGCCTCCAACGAGGTGACTCCAACCAGGTACTCCTCGGCGCGACCGGTACGGGAAAGACGTTCACCATCGCACATCTGATCGCAAACTACGGACGCCCGACACTGGTCATGTCGCATAATAAGACTTTAGCAGCCCAGTTGTACGGTGAGCTCAAGGCCCTCTTCCCTCACAATGCGGTCGAGTACTTCATCTCGTACTACGACTATTACCAACCCGAAGCGTACGTAGCAGCGACAGACACATTTATCGAGAAAGACGCCTCAATAAACGAAGACATTGAGCGACTCAGGCTACGCACGACGTCTTCACTAATGGAACGAGAAGACGTGATCGTGGTTGCGTCGGTCTCCTGCATCTTCGGTCTAGGAAACCCAAAAGATTACAGGAGCCTTATGCTTCATATTACAAAGGATGAGAAGCACTCTCGGAAAGACATCCTCAGAGGCCTAGTCGATATTCAATACAGGAGGAACGACTACCTCTTCGAAAGGGGCACTTTCAGAGTTAGGGGAGACACAGTTGAAGTCTTCCCTGCCTACGAAGAGCAAGCGATCCGGATCGAATTATGGGGAGACGAGGTCGAACGGATAAGTCGTTTCGACCCACTGACCGGAGAAATCATTACAACCCTCGACCGGACCGCGATCTATCCGGCCAGCCACTATGTAACACGTCGCACGACTATAGAGAGCATGGTCCCAGCCATTCGTACAGAGTTAGATGACCAGCTCGAATCTTTCCGGGCGGAGAGCAAACTACTCGAAGCACAACGCCTCGAGCAGCGAACCAAGTTTGACATCGAAATGATGCTTGAGATTGGGACGTGTCCTGGAATCGAGAACTACTCGCTTTACACCAGTGGGCGCCGCACCGGTGAGCGGCCTGCCTGCCTGATTGACTACTTTCCTTCGGACTTTCTAACGGTGTTGGACGAGTCCCACGTGTCAATCCCTCAGATCAATGGCATGCATAAAGGGGACCGGTCGCGAAAAGAGGTTCTGATAGAGCACGGATTCCGACTACCGTCCGCGTTAGACAATCGGCCACTCACCTTCGATGAGTGGCAGGAAGTAGTTCCAAGAGCAATTTTCGTGTCAGCAACCCCAGGCGACTGGGAGATTGAGAGAACAGGGGGAGTGATCGTGGAGCAGATCATTCGCCCAACCGGACTGATCGATCCCGAAATCTCGGTTCGGCCGGTGAAAGGTCAGATCGATGATTTGCTCGCGGAGATTCGTGAACGGGAGCAACTCGGTGAGCGAGTACTCGTCACGACGCTCACCAAACGAATGGCAGAGGATCTATCCGAGTATCTCCAATCAGTCGGAGTACGAGTGCGCTATATGCACTCCGAAGTCGACACGATTGAACGGATGGCGATCCTTCGTAGCCTTCGGCTTGGAAAAATTGACGTCTTGGTCGGAATCAACCTTCTTAGGGAAGGCCTCGACCTCCCTGAAGTGTCACTCGTAGCAATCCTTGACGCGGACAAGGAGGGGTTCCTGCGCAATGCAAGATCGCTGATTCAGACAGTAGGTCGAGCTGCCAGGAACGCAAGCGGAAGAGCAATCTTGTATGCAGACAAAATCACCGCCTCGATGCAGGAATGCATAGACGAAACCAACCGAAGGAGGGCGATCCAGATCGTGCACAATGAAGAGCACGGGATCACGCCGGAAACGATTCAGAAGTCCGTGGAAGAAATCGAATTCGCGACACGAGTGGCAGACGCCCGTCAAGCTCCTACGGCCGCTGTTGTGAACGCATCCAAATCGTATCAGGACGAGGTCAATCTCGAGGAGTACTTGAAGATCCTCGAGCAAGAAATGGCCGAGGCGGCCGAGGCTCTCGACTTCGAGCGTGCGGCTCTTCTCCGAGATCAGTTTTTCGAAGCTAAAGCAGCACAATAAGAGCACATGGCCGACTCGAAAGGCTAAGCTCTATCAACTCCGCCCGTAACAACACTTCTTGTACTTCTTTCCTGACCCGCACGGGCACGGATCATTCCGCCCTGGCTCTTTTTCGACAGATACTGGCTCACGCCTCCCCTGTTCCTCACCACGGTTCGTAGACAGTTGCTTGGGATCAGGCCCCAGAGAGACTGAAGATCCAGACTGACCAGTCGTGGCCCTCACCGACATTCCTAAAGGATCCTCTTTAGGTCGCCTTGTAGGAACCGCGGGCCCACTTCGGGCAGCAGCCATCGCGGCTTCATCCGCCAAACTAGAGTGAAGGGGTCCTCCTCGGGGCCCGGAAAAAACCATCTGCTGAGGCGCCTTTCTATGCTGGGGCTGCCCGAATTGCGCTCGGAAAAAGTAACTTGACAAGGTTTGTCGCAAATCCGTCATCAGGTCCACGAACATCTCATAGGCCTCTTTCTTATACTCGACTAACGGATCCTTCTGACCCCAGCCGCGGAACCCGATCGAAGCCTTGAGGTGATCAAGATCGTAGAGATGGTCTTTCCACTTTTCGTCGATAACCGAGAGCATTATGAAGCTCATAATCTGTTCTACATGCTCCCCAAGCGTGTCGATCTTTTTGTGGAAGGAGTTGCGAAGCCCTGTAAGGACCCACTCCTCTACCTCATGCAATTCGATCTCGTGCTCAACATCGTTTTCTTCCGGGAGTTCTGAGACCATCAGGAAGAAATCAAGCACAAGCCGTCGTCGGAGTCCCGCCAAATCCCAATGCTCGGGATTATTCTCTTCCGACGCATACTCGTCGATAGCGTCGCGAGCCGCGTGCTCGATCATCTCCCAGACCTCACCCTTAAGATCCTCACCACCCTCAAGAGCAAACAAGCGGAGGTCATAAATGACCTCTCGCTGCTGGTTCATAACGTCATCGTAGTCGAGCAGCCTCTTACGAGACTCAAAGTTGTTCGTCTCCACGCGTTTTTGAGCACGCTCAATGGACTTGGTGACAAGGCCGTGGGTTATCACTTCTCCTTCTTCCGCACCCCACTTGTCCATCACATTTGCAATACGCTCGGACCCGAAGAGCCTCATGAGATCATCTTCGAGTGAGAGGTAGAATTGCGAAGCACCAGGGTCTCCTTGACGACCAGAGCGGCCCCTAAGCTGTCGATCTATCCGCCTCGAGTCATGACGCTCGGACCCTATGATCTGCAAGCCACCTTCTTCGAGGATATCGTCCTCTTTCTCGAGCTTAAGCTTTTCTGCTCTCACTGGGTCAATGGGTAAAACCTCTTCGAGAGCAACTCCTTTCCCTTGGACCCATGCGAGAGTTCGAGGCTCTTTTACACTATCATGGAGCTTAATGTCCGTGCCTCGGCCAGCCATATTGGTCGCTACAGTAACCGCACCTGGCTGTCCCGCATCGCGCACAATCTCTGACTCAGATTTGTGATGTTTAGCGTTCAGAACCTGATGCGCGATACCACGTCGCTTGAGCATCCGTGCCAGAGTTTCAGAAACGTCTACATTCGTCGTCCCGACGAGTACTGGAAGGTCCAACCGATTCAGCCTTTCAATCTCATCCATGATCGCAACGTATTTCTCCCGCTTTGTACGGAAAATCAGATCGTCACGATCATCCCGAGCAATCGGGCGATTCGTCGGAATCACCAAAACGTCGAGACCGTATATCTGGTGGAATTCACTCTCTTCTGTCTCCGCCGTACCGGTCATCCCGGCAAGCTTATCGTACATGCGGAAGTAATTCTGGATCGTGATCGTGGCGAGCGTCTGCGTCTCCCCGCGGATCTCTACTCCTTCCTTGGCCTCTACGGCTTGATGGAGGCCGTCACTCCAGCGACGGCCGGCCATCTGTCGACCTGTGAACTCGTCTACGATGACGATCTGCCCATCCTCGCCGATTATGTATCGCTCATCTTTGTGGAAGAGCGTGTAGGCCTTCAAGAGCTGATGCAGCACATGCATCTTTTGGCTCTTAGCCGCGTACTCGGCTTCTAGTTCTTGAATCCGGTCACGTTTCTCATCGACAGATAGAGTTTCAGACTCCTCTATCTCACCGACCTCTGCTGAAAGATCTGGGATCGTGAAGGCCTCGGGATCGTTCGGCGACAGCTCATCTAGTCCTCGATCCGAGAGATGAGTATTGTGCCCTTTCTCATCCATTGCGAAGTAGAGCATCTCATCGACCTCGAAGAGACGCTTCTCACGCATATAGTCCGCCTCGACCTTGTTCACAAGCGTCTGCAAGGATGGATCATCAGAAAACAGCTTCATGAGTTTCCGATGCCTCGGAGATCCCCGTTTCACGGCCAGCAACTTTTCACCGGCTTCGAACTCTTCTCCAACTTCAAGATGGGCTTCCGCCTCAGCCACTAGCTGCGTTGTAAGCCTGTTTTGCTTCTTATAGATCGAAGCGACTAGAGGGTTGAACTGTTTAAAAGGCGTTGATGTATCCCTACCTACGGGTCCCGATATGATTAGGGGTGTTCGCGCTTCATCAATCAGGATTGAGTCAATTTCGTCCACAATCGCATACGCGTACTCGCGCTGCACTTTTTGTGTTAGCTGGTGAACCATATTGTCACGCAGGTAATCGAAGCCGAACTCGTTGTTTGTCCCATACGTGATGTCCGCCTTATATGCCGCCTGTCGTTCGGGCGAGCCAGGATCATGACGGTCGATAACATCTACCGTAAGACCTAGAAAGCCGAAGAGGTGACCCATCCATTCGGCATCACGCTGAGCAAGATATGAGTTGACCGTCACTAAGTGAGAACCTCGGCCAGCTAATGCATTCAGGTAGAGAGGCATCG
>CEUL01150249.1_pt1 | contig 22700 bp, 22 predicted proteins | sample 427021 | NCBI WGS metagenome assembly CEUL01 (sample SAMEA2622800, study PRJEB7988) | marine metagenome | isolation source: saline water (ENVO:00002010), including | reverse complement strand
AAGGACGGAACACGATAGGGAAGCACTTATTCAAGGCCTTAGAGAGGGAACAATAGATGCTATCGCTACGGATCATGCTCCACATACATTCGGTGATAAGGCGGTTCCTTTTGACCAAGCTTCTGTTGGAATATCTGTATTGGAGACTGCTTTCGGTTCGTTGATGACTCTAGTTAATGCAGGGTTAATTGATTTGCCATCTCTTCTACATAGGCTTACTGTCGGCCCAGGTTCTATTTTAGGAGAAAAATACAAAACCATTGCTAATTTGCAAACTGGATCCTTCGCTGATGTAGTTTTGATTGATGTACAGGGAAAATGGAAAGTTGATACTAAGAATTTTTACTCTAAAGGGAAAAATACTCCTTTAGAGTCTTCTGAATTATGTGGAAAAGTGAAATTAACTATAGCTAACGGTCAAATTGCTTTCGAGGATATTAGTTGTGCCTAGAGGATACTTAGTACTAAGCGACGGTTCGATATATAAAGGTGATTCCTATGGAGCTGAGGGAACTGCCTACGGAGAAGTTGTATTTAATACGAGCATGTCAGGCTATCAGGAGATATTAACTGATCCATCTTATGCAGGACAAATAGTAATTCCCACCTATCCCTTGCAGGGGAATTATGGTGTGAATGAAAGCTATGAAGAATCTTATAAAATTCAAGTAGCATCCTTTGTTATCAGGAATCATTCACAGAACCCTAGTCATTTTGATGTACAAAGTACATTGTCGGAATACCTTAAAGATAATGGAATTCCAGGGCTTTCAGGGGTTGATACTAGAGCAATTACAAGACGTATTCGATCTGAAGGTGTAATGATGGGCGCTGTGACAAATAGTGATCCTCAGATGGCACTTGAGGAATTAATGAAAAGGCCTGTATATGACAGTATAAATTTTGTCGAACATGTTACTACTAAGAATAAATATGTGTGGAATGCTAATGGAGACGTGAATATTGCCTTGGTTGATTGTGGCGTTAAATTCAATATTTTACGTAATCTAGCCAATCGTAATTGCCGAGTTCAAGTTTTTCCTGCTTCGGTTTCTGCGGAAACAATTCTCAATACAAATCCAGATGGAGTGGTTTTTTCACCTGGCCCCGGAGATCCTGTCCATAATGAAGGTACCGTAGCCACAGCTAGATCTGTACTTCAAAAAATCCCCACATTGGGCATTTGCTTAGGCCACCAGATTATTGCTCGAGCACTTGGGGCAAATACATACAAATTGAAATTTGGACACAGGGGCGGCAATCACCCTGTTCAAGATCTTAGCTCCGGTAAGGTGTATATAACCGCACAGAATCATGGCTACGCAGTAGTCGAGGAAGATTTACCTGCAGGCTTAATTGTTACCCATAAGAATCTTCATGATGGAACTATTGAAGGTATTAGACACCAAGATCTACCAATAATTTCTATTCAATATCATTCAGAAGCGGCTCCAGGACCGTTAGATAATGAGTACATATTTGATCAATTTCTGGAGTTAGTGACGAGATGAAATTGCGAAAAAACACTGCTATTAAAAAAGTATTAGTGATAGGGAGCGGTCCAATAGTTATTGGACAGGCTGCTGAATTTGATTACGCTGGTACTCAAGCCTGTAAAGCTCTAAGGGAAGAAGGGGTTTCCGTTGTTTTAGTTAATTCGAACCCGGCTACTATTATGACTGATAAAGAAATCGCCGATTCTGTATATATCGAACCTCTCACAGTAGAAGTTTTGGAACGAATAATCAAGAGAGAGAAGCCTGATGGCTTACTTCCGACTTTAGGTGGTCAGACAGGTTTAAATCTGGCAGTATCACTGGATGAAGCCGGTATATTAGACAAATATAGCGTAAAATTATTAGGTACATCAATTACTACCATAAAAACTGCCGAAGATAGGGAACTGTTTCGCAATCTCTTGCAGGAACTTGGAGAACCTATAGCTCCTAGTGAAATTGCCAACTCGGTAGAAGAAGCCATGAAAATTGGAAACGACCTTGGGCTTCCTATCGTGGTTAGACCGGCGTACACACTTGGTGGAACTGGTGGAGGATTTGCTACATCCTACGAAGAATTGCGTACTGTCGTTGAAAGCGGACTTGCTGCGAGCCCTATCAATCAAATACTGGTTGAAAGATCTATGCGTGGCTGGCGAGAAGTAGAGTATGAAGTTATGCGCGATTCATCTGATACATGCATAACAATTTGTAATATGGAAAATTTTGATGCTATGGGAGTACATACTGGAGATAGTATAGTCATTGCCCCTAGCCAGACATTATCAGATGTTGAATATCAGATGCTTCGTTCTGCAAGTATAAGAATTATTAGGGCTCTTGGTATTGAAGGTGGTTGTAATATTCAATTTGGATTATCTCCAAATCCAATTATTGGAGATTCATTACCTGGAGAGCCTCCGAAGCCTTTGGAATATTTCGTTATTGAAGTAAATCCTCGAGTGAGTAGGTCATCAGCGCTAGCTTCAAAAGCAACGGGTTATCCGATTGCAAGAGTTGCAGCGAAAATTGCAGTTGGATTAACACTTAAAGATATACCTAATGCAGTAACGCAACGTACAGCTGCTGCTTTCGAACCTGCTTTGGATTATTGCGTAATCAAAATCCCACGCTGGCCATTTGATAAATTCGGAACAGGTGACAGGGTTATCAGTACGCAGATGAAAGCAACGGGCGAAGTAATGGCTATCGATCGGAGTTTTGAGTCTGCCCTGCATAAAGCTGTGCGATCGTTAGAACTTGGAGGAAATTCATTACTATGGGAAGACCCCTCATGGGTTGATCAAAAAATTGAAGATCTCCCCTTGCACCCGACAGATCTTCGGCTCTGGGCAGTTTTTGCTGCTCTAAGAAAAGGTGCCAACATTAATTACTTGGCACAAGAAACCCATATTGATCCTTGGTTTTTGCACGGATTGCAGCGGATTGCTTCAATGTATGAGAGGCTAAGTAAAGAAACACTTGACACTGAGCTACTTGAAGAAGCCAAAGGACTGGGCGTTCCTGATCAAGCGATTGCAAGCCTTGCGGGATACGAGTACGAGAAAATCCGCCAATTACGCATCGAATCAAACATTTCTCCTGTCTATAAAATGGTGGATACATGTGCGGCTGAATTCGAAGCAGTAACAACGTATTTTTACAGTACCTATGAACAGGAAAATGAAGCCCCTCCTCTAGAAGGAGAAAAAGCATTAGTGATAGGGAGTGGTCCTATTCGTATTGGGCAGGGAATAGAATTTGATTATTGTTCTGTACACGCCGCATGGGCTTTAGGTTCATCAGGAATTAAATCTATTTTAGTCAATTCAAATCCTGAGACGGTTTCAACAGATTTTGACACGAGTGATCGTTTGTATTTTGAACCGCTAGATGAAGAGAGTATCCGAGATATTGTAGAGAATGAGCGTCTTGGTGATAAATTACCCTCGTCCGTGGTTCAGTTTGGAGGTCAGACTGCAATCAATTTGAGTCAGGCTTTAGGTAATGCCAATTTACCTATATTAGGTTCTTCTGCAGATGCAATTGATATCGCTTCGGACAGAGAGCGATTTGGCGAACTTATGAAGCAATTGGGAATTCCTCAACCACCTGGTTCAACTGCTTTATCACTAGAACAGGGGCTAAAAATTGCTCGAGAAATAGGGTTTCCTTTGGTCGTCCGACCTAGCTACGTCCTTGGTGGCCGCGCCATGGAAATCGTTGATAATGAATCTGAGTTTACTAGGTACTTAACTAGGGCGTTTGATGCTGCACCCAATAGACCAATATTGATTGATAAATATTTTCAAGGGCGTGAAGTTGAAATAGATGCAGTTGTAGATGGTGATCGGGTCTTAATACCTGGAATCATGGAACATATTGAGCGTGCAGGAGTTCATTCTGGTGATTCAATGGCTCTTTTCCCGTCAAATAATTTGTCTGAATATGAAAAGCAAATTATTGTAGATTACAGTACACGTATTGGCTTGGCTCTCGGAGTAAAAGGGCTCATGAATATCCAATATGTAATTATGAATGAAAGTCGTCCCTATGATATTACGCTTTCTGCGGATGCAGGCCTTTCTTCTGTTTATGTTATCGAAGTAAACCCGCGATCTAGTCGAACAATTCCTTTTATTTCTAAAGTTACTGATATCCCGATGGTTCGATTAGCCACGAACGTTATGGTCGGTCAAACAATAAAGGACCAGGGTTATGAGGGAGGTCTTTACCCGGAACCACCTTTATCTAGCGTGAAGGCACCTGTATTTTCTATGTCGAAGTTAACAGGTGTAGATACTTATTTAGGACCTGAAATGAAATCTACTGGCGAAGTGATGGGAATTGATGTAGAGACTCGGTTTGCTATTGCAAAAGCTCTTATTGCATCAGGGCTTATGCTTCCTTCGTCTGGATCACTACTAGTCACTATAGCTGACAAAGACAAAGCAGAATCTGTTCCTTGGCTAAAATTAATCGCTTCGTTGGACTATAAAATTTATGCAACAAAAGGGACTGCGGCTTTATTGCGATCCATTGGTTTAGAAACTGTGGAGATTAATAAGGTTGGGGAATCTTCCCCTAATGCTTATTCTGTAGTTGTAGACGGGGTTGTCGACGCAGTCATTAACACTGTTGAGCAAGTGGCGCAATCTCTTAAAGATGGCTTCGAGATTAGACGTTCAGCCACAGAACGGAGGATTCCATGCTACACGTCTATGGATACTGCACGAGCGGCAATAGAAGCACTTGTAGACAGGGGTAATGATTATAACGTTGCATCAATTGTTGAATATGTGCAAGGGGAATTGAATACTGTTGAATAATTTGTTTGTAGAATACCCAATTAGCTTGCACTAAGTTTATTTCAAAACAATGACTGAAAAAATGGATTCTATAAAATTACCTGAAGACAGCCCGTCGCCAAGAAGACGTAGAACTTATTCGCGTAAGCCTCGGCTTAATGCGAGTGAGCAGGATTTGCCAAGATCTTCTGAGCAAAAAGAAGAAATTCAGGTACTATCTGGCAAAGATCAGCAAGAAATTGAAGTAAATGAAGTAAAAGAAAAAGATGATCATTTAAATCAAATGTCAGCTATCGAAATAACCACCGAAGTTCCTGACCAAACTGTAGGTTTATCAGAATCATCTATTTCTCATCGAGTAAAAGCTTTCATGCACCCGAGCGAACAGGAATTTGCTGATCTACTTGATTATTATCATATTAATTACTTGTACGAACCCAGATCCTTCCCATTACGATGGAATGGCAATCGCGTAGTTGAAATGTTTACGCCTGATTTTTATCTTCCTGAATATGATCAATACTTTGAATTGACCACTATGAAGCAAAATTTGGTAACTCAGAAAAATCGTAAGCTTCGGCATGTTCGAGAATTATACCCTGAGGTTAACGTGCAACTACTTTATCGTAGGGATCTTATGAGATTAATGGGTAAATATGGATACGGCCCTCTTTCAGAAACCCCTATTCAAGGTACTAGTAAAATTCTTTTTGAAGAGGAAGTCATACAAAATAGAGTTAAAGAAATTGCGAAGGAGATCACAAAGGACTACCAAGGTAAGGACCCTGTTCTTGTTGGCGTATTGCGTGGTGTAGTAGTTTTCATGGCAGATCTTATGCGATCAATCGATTTAGAAGTAGAGATTGAATTCATGGAAATAAGCCATTATGGAGAAGAAGTAGATCAAGGTATAGAAATAATTAGAGATTCATTGACAGAGCTTAAGGATAAGCATGTCATTGTAGTAGAAGACATTATTGATACAGGCTTAACGCTTCGTTACTTGGTGGAACACCTGAACACCAAAGAGCCTGCAAGTATAAGAATCTGTACTTTACTTGATAAGTCTGCACGAAGAATGGCGGACATTCCGGTTGATTATATTGGGTTTGAGATTCCAGATGAATTTGTTGTTGGGTACGGCTTAGATAATGCAGGCAAATATCGGAACCTACCGCATATCGCGATTTTAGATCGAATTGAACCCAAAGCAGTTGCTCAAAGGTAAAAAATTTGTACCTTTTCCATTCTTGATATACCCTCATGCTAATCGGTAAAGAATATAAATTTATTCATGGAGGATTTGGCTATGGTAATGCAAGGAACTGATATGAAAATCGCGGAGACCCCAACTGACGGGTTGACTGATTTTCGTAAACCCGACGCATATGAGGATTGGTTGGAACGTGAGAAGGTGATGGTTCACAAGACTTTTTACATTCCTAATTGGCATGAGGTTGAGGTTGGACCATGGGAACGCAAAGGAGGCGATGGTGCTGTTGTGCGTATTGATAATGTCCACCTCCCTAATGATCTTCATGTCGTAGATATAAAACCAGGGGGGAAATCTGAGCCTGAGCACCACATGTACGAGATTAATTTCTACATTGTTTCGGGTAGAGGTGCTACGACCGTTTGGCTAGATGATGATAACAAGCAGACCTTTGAATGGAAAACAGGATCTTTATTCACCATTCCTCTTAATGCTTGGTATCAGCATTTCAATGGTTCAGGTGATGAAAAAGTCCGTTACATGGCTACTACTAACGCACCACATATGATGCGCTTTTTCAGAGATGATAAGTTCATTTTTGAAAATGACTTTATGTTTCATTCTCGGTATTCCAATGATGAATCTTTTTTTTCAGGTAGTGGGACTTTGTATAACAAGCGAATATGGGAAACTAATTTCGTGCCCAACGCTCCGGATATGGCCTTATATGGCTGGAAGGATCGGGGTGCTGGCGGAATTAACGCGATGTTAGAAATGGGCAAGAATGATATGGGTAATCACATATCCGAATTCCCGATTGGCACGTATAAGAAAGCGCATAGGCATGGTCCTGGAGCTCATTTATTTTTGCTTAGCGGTGACTCTGGTTTCTCATTATTATGGACTAAACCCGATAGATCAGACATGATTAAATGTGATTGGCAGGTAGGAACGGTTGTAATAATTCCCGGAGATGGAACCTACCACCAGCACTTTAATTCTGGCACAACTAGGGCTCGGTACATGGCTCTTCGTGGTGGTAATGGAGGATTCTTGGCTCCCAATCAAAAAGCTACAGCAGATGTAAGCTTGAAAGAAGGGGGAATTCAAGTAGAGTACGAAGATGAGGATCGTGAAATTCATGAGATTTTTGAAGGTGAGCTAGCTAAGAGCGGAGCTCAATGCAACATGAAAGCGTTTATCCCATACTGTACCGGAGTTGAAGGCGTTACTGACGAAAGAGCGACATAGGCTAACAATATATGCATAAAAAAAGGTGGGCGAAAAGCCCACCTTTTTTTATGCATATATCACATCATTCAGTGATGCATAATCTCTTCTTCCATTGGAGGATATTGGAGGGATCAGGTAGATACCTTTAACTTCCGCTGATCTCATGTCTTGAAGTAGAGCTCTCGCTATCCGTAATGGATTGATTTTGTAATTTAGATTATTAAGAACACGCTGAGTGGGTTTTCCGAAAATAGGCCCATCTGATGACAATACTTGTAACCCCCAAAAAATTGGGACGGTCAGATCGCTTCCCGTAATACTTTTAAATTTCTCTAAAAATCCATAATACTCGTTGATTTCATAGATAGGCTGAGTAATAAAAAATTGCGCGCCAGCTTGTATCTTAGTCAGCATTAGAGGGATTTCTAAGTCTAGATTATTACTAGTATCTAGAGCGGCACCGATACAAAATACTGGTGGTTCAGCTATTTTCATTCCTCGATAATCTAATCCAAGTGCCAATTGCGCTGTACTTCGGATTAAATCGGTTGGTTTATAGTCGCGTACCTCTGTAGCACCATTTTTCTTTTCTAGTTCTGCTAGTGGATCCCCTCCCACCAAAAGAACATTATTTAAGTCAGAAATGGAAGCTCCCAAAAGTTGTGATTGTATAGCTATTTTATTCATATCCCGGGCAGCCATAGTGAAAATCACTGGCTTAGAAGTGACTGACTGTATTAAACGAGCCGCCGTAATTGAATCGACTCGAGGTGCTTTTCCTGGGTTGTATGCTACTGAAAAATAATCAACCGGCAATTTTTTTAAGGAGTCCAGATTCATTGCTCCTGGTGACCTTGGTGGTGAGTAATCACAGAGCAATAATGGCTTGTTAGATTTTCTGTATGCCTCAATCAAGTCATGCATTACGCATTCTCGAATGATAATTTGAACTACTCTGACAGATTCTATTTAGAGGGCACTTGTTGCAATCAGGATTATTTTTGTGGCAAATCTCTTTTGCATGAGTATCTAATAAGGCATGGTATTCATTGAATAACTGAGCGTTTTGAGGAAGATGATTCTCGAAAAATGACTTAAATTCAGTATATTTATTCAGCTTAAGATCGGGTAATACTCGAGTGATAATTCTTTGAGTATATGTGTCAATTACAAACGTTGGTAGATTTGCTACATAAAGCACAATGGCATCAGCAGTTTCTGGGCCTACTCCATAGACTTCGAGTAGCTCATTTCGAAGTTCCGAGGGATTCATATTTTCCCAAATTTCTATTCGGTCATCATAGAGCTTTATATATTTGCAGATTGCTTTTAGTTTTACTGCTTTAGATTTGTAGTAACCGCTAGGTCGGATAATTTCTGCTAACGAGAATTCGTCAATTTTTCGTATGGCCTCTGGAGACATAAGCCCTGATGCTTTTAGATTATTAATTGCATATTCTGCATTTCTCCATGCAGTATTTTGTGTCAAAATTGATCCAACTATAGTTTCAAATTTACTTTCACTAGGCCACCAATTTTGTGCTCCATAGTATTCACGGAGCAAGCCGAAGATGGTTATTAGTGTTTCCTGTATTTCAATCTTATTGGCCATTAAGTTTTAGTTTCGTATCTAGATACTCTTTATGTCTATGCTGCTAAACTTACTGTATGAATAAGTTTATTGATCGACTTGATGAAATTACTAATCGTAATCAAAGCTTGTTGTGCGTTGGGCTTGATCCCTGGTTGCCATCGATGCCTATAAAGGATATCGCAGAATTCAATAAAGAAATTATTCAAGCAACCAAGGATCTAGTATGCGCTTATAAACCACAATTTGCATTTTATGAAGCCGAAGGTATAGATGGACTAAAGGCTCTAGAAGAAACATTAAAAGCTATACCTAACAATGTCCCAATTATTCTTGACGTAAAAAGAGGTGATCTTGGCAATACTTCAAATGCTTATGCAAAAGCGGCATTTGAAATTTGGGGCGCCGATGCAGTTACAGTTAGTCCGTTTATGGGACTAGATTCAATTCAACCATTTATTGATTATTTGGATAAAGGAATCTTTATTCTGACACGGACTTCCAACCCTGGAGGATCGGATTTTCAAGAATTGTTGATTCAAACCTCGGATTCTGAATATCGTCCTCTCTACCTACATATTGCTTCAAAGGTAAATAATTGGAACACGTTCAATAATCTTGGATTGGTTGTGGGAGCTACTAATCCTCAGGAACTTCAGCAGATTCGAGGAGAATGCCCGTCATTACCAATATTAATTCCTGGGATAGGTGCTCAAGGAGGAGATTTGCGAAGCTCGATAGAGTTTGGAATCGATTCTCAAGGACGGCGGGCAATAATTAATGCCTCTCGAAGTATTATTTATGCATCTGATGGATTAGATTTTGCTGAAGCAGCGCGGAGAGAAGCACTCACATTGAGGAACAGTATTAATCTAATTTTGAGTGAAATTAACCAAGGCTGGTAATGGAATTCCAATTTGGTTCTACTGTGGTATTCCGAAAGCCTCACCCCTGTGGCGGTTATCAATGGCGAGTAGAAAGGCTCGGTGTAGACATCGGAGTAAGGTGTCTAACGTGTAATCATTATATTATTATTTCTCGGCAAAAATTGGTTAGGAATGTGCGTCAATTGCTGACGGACTAGTGCTCAGGAAATTTCTTTAATAGTTGTCCTAAATAATAGAGGAGACATTATTGCAGCAAATAGCATTAGGATTCCAGCGACAGATATAGAAATTGACAGGCTCGTAATTTCCGCTAAAGGTCCGAATACCAGAGGTCCAATAAATACTCCTAATGCCCAATAAATTCCTACCACAGCCATGAATACTCCTCTTTGTTCTGGTGAGCTTGCCATTGCTGTAAGGCTTGAGTTAAAGACTCGACCTGAATTAAATGCGAGCCCAAGAGTGAACATTAGAAGAGTTGCAATCAGGAAAATATTTCCTAAGAAAACTATCGAAAGCAAAAGTATACCGTTTCCCCCTATAGTTAGGGCATAGGTGAGTTGTTGCCCCGCTTTGGCAACAAATTTAGCAAATGTAAAGCCTGCAATAACCGATCCAATGGCATGTGTTGACATCAAGAAACCGTATTTATCCATGGAGAGTGAACCTAAAGTAATAGCGGCATTTTCTTTAAGGAATCCGAATTCTTCAAATAAAGCTGCGCCAATTGAGCCCATAATACCCATTTGTAGAGAGGTACCGAAGGCCAATATAGCAGGTAACATAATTGATTTTTTCAGAAAAACTTTAGGAACTGGAGATAGAATTTCCTTCAGTGTTCTTTGAGAGAGGTTAGGTATCTTGGGAGTGATTGCAACAATTATCATGGAGATAAATGAGATTATTGCAACTAAAATAAAGCCTGTTTCGAAACCAAAGGTTGCAGCTACAACTGCCGCACCTCCATTTCCTAATATAGAGCCAGCTGATCCAAAGCCAAAAAAGCGGCCCATAATGACGGCCGGACGTGTCTCATCAATGCGTGTTCCATATGACTGAGCTGCCACCCAGTAAATGGAGCGAGACCCACCAAATAAAGCTTGAGCAACGATCATCCATAAAACAGACTCAGAGAAGGCAAGGGTCAATGACCCTAAAGCCATGGCCGCAAGTGCACATTGCATTACCCAGCGTTCGCCCAGTCTGTCTGAAAGTATTCCTCCAAACAGTCGCAATGCCACTTGGAAAATTCCCTGACCAGCGATAATTAACCCTAATCCTGCTGGGCTGTATCCTAAGGAAAGAATATGTAAGGGCACGAGAACAATAATTGACCCCAAAACTAAACTGTACGCAGTGGTGTGTGCATACAGCCCAGATTCAGCCAATTGTGCCCTTGAAACTATAACCATTGAAGAGAATTAATCCTTAACAATATTTGCTAATTATTTTTTAATAGAGCTTTGCAGTTCTTTTACAGCTGCTTTTAGTGTTTCGATTTCAAGTCGTAGCTGTTTGATTTCAACTTCAAGTGCTGTAACGTCAGATTTATTAACCATGATTACTCCCAATTTTTATCAACTGAATACTCTCTATAAGGATTACCTGTAGGTAAACGGAGATTATAGCCTTCTTTTGACGCAAACAACGAAGGAAGCCATGTTGCTTTTTTACCACATTTTGCACAAGGTTCTTGATCATGATTAGCTGACATCGCTTTTCTAACCTCGAAAATAACATGGCAGCTAGAACATTTGTATGCATATAAAGGCATAGGGATCTCCTTAGAGAATTCTTACTACAGATTACATTATATTCCTAGTATTATTCATTAATGGAACTCAGAGCAGTATTTTTTGATCTCGATGGTGTTTTGATTGATAGTTCAAATGCGAATAAGGCATTAATGAATCACTTTGCTAAAGATTTGGACAATGCAAGTATAGAGATTTCTAGTAGTGGAATTTCATCTGATTCAATTGAATATAACCCGAGAAGTCAATACCAGGACCCAGCGCGCAGTAATTTTAAGGAATACTTAATAAATTACTCAGATATATATATTCAAAATCTCGTTCAAAATTCTGAAGCGAAGCAATTGTTAGATACATTAGATTCGGACGGAATTCTTTCTGCGGTAGTTACTAATTCTGACGCGGAAATTGCAAGGACAATACTTGAGACGAAAAATTTATTCCCCAATATTTTAGTAGGAGACGATGGGCTTTACCGTAAAAAGCCTGCTCCAGACATGATTTTCCGGGCATGTGAGCTGCTTAATGTTCCTCCATGGGAAATTATGTATGTAGGCGATTCACAAAGCGATTATGATGCGGCAATGGCTGCAGGATGTTTATTTGTAGGCTTTGGAATATCTGGGAATTTTACAATATCTAAACTATCGGAAATTTTGAATATATTAAAAGGAGCAGGTCCATCTTCTTAGGCTTGCTTCGGAAATGCTGAAACGATGCTATTTACGTTGATTGCAACATCAGCATCTTGTTCGGCGTTAATATGGATGCCCATGTTCGATGTCAGAATTTTCCCTGAGGGTAGAGCTAGGTCCACGGTTTTGTAGGTTCCTCTAAATTTAACCGAAACTATTTTTGCGCGGATAGCATCTGCTGATTCCGAGTGAAGACGTATTGACTCCGGCTTAATTGCAATTACAATTTTTTCATCATGCCCAAATTTTTTGGTAAGCGTAAATTTGCCAAGATCACATTGACCTATATTTCCAGTAGCCCGACCCTCGATAATATTTACATCGCCTAGGAATTTCGCAACGTCAAGAGATTCCGGATCAGCGTAAACTTGCTGCGGCGTTCCAACTTGGGCCAAAGTATTTTGGAGCATTATTCCCACCGTATCGGCCATTGCAAATGCTTCGTCCTGATCATGAGTGACAAAAATTGTTGTAACATTGGCGTTTTTAATGATTTGGCGTATCTCGTTTCTCACTCGTTGCCGTAATTCAGTATCTAGATTAGAAAAAGGCTCGTCGAGCGCAACTATACGAGGTTTTGGAGCAAGAGCGCGTGCAAGTGCAACCCGTTGTTGCTGACCACCTGATAGCTCATAGGGCATCCTATTCTTTAGTTCACTTATACCGATTGTTTCTAGCAGAGCATCTATCGTCGAAAAAGTTTCGGAATTAGGGTTAACGCCGAAGGATACATTCTTATATACGTTTAAATGCGGGAAAAGCGCATAATCTTGAAAAACCATTCCTACCTTACGGTGCTCAGGAGAGACAAAAGTAGAAGCATCATAAGTAATTTCTCCTCCTATTGAGATCAGCCCTGAGTCAGGTTTTTCAAAACCTGCAATCATTCGTAATGTTGTTGTTTTCCCTCCGCCACTGGGGCCTAATAACGTAAAAATATTTCCTTGCGGGATATCAAGATTGACATTATTTACTACTGATGTGCCGTCATATGACTTGCACAAATCTTTTATTGCTAATTCAGATGTACTTTGACTGCCAGTGGCTTTTTTTTCTTTAGTCATGTTGAACATATAAATAAGATAAGGGTGGGTGGAGTAAAAAGCAATGGGCGTACTAAGTCAAAGACTATTGTTTCGCAATATTTCTAATTGCTGATTTATTTGATCTTCTGTGTATTGTAGCCGTATTTGCTTTACTTGATTTTCATATTTGCGTTTACTTATGTAGCCCGATACATGCACTTGTTTCAGTTCCTCGATTTGCTCTTCTATGGCAACATCAGGGCTTATAAGAATCCGAATTGGTTTCCGAAAAACTGCGAGAATTAGAAAGTAAATGAGAAACAATGCGAGGATGGCAGGTGCTAAATAAAGAACATACAAGCTATCAACTGACTTGATTAATTGATTTAAAGCTGACGGAACGGGTAATTCAGATAGATGTACCTCCAAAACAGTGTCAGGCTTAATTTCTGTAGCTTCAAGCAGTCTTAGCAGCCTTCCGTTTAGCTCAGTAGCGCCAAGATCATTTAATTGGACTGATTTAGGAACTCCCACATTAGTTGGTACGACTAATCGAAAAGAATTTGCCCCAAATCGTAAAGTTCTGGATAGCGAGAGCGTGGGTTCAGCGTACTTAACCCTGTAAACAAACTCAATTTGATGGGGGGCATTCAAAGTAGGTGGTACGGGATTTGTTAAGGCAAAGCCACGATCAACTTCTAGCACTTGTCCACCAATGAGATTGGAGCGGACATCTAAGTTGTATGCCTCTTTTGGCAGTGCAAACCGAAGGAAATTTGGCATACCCACGGATCCTTCTGACTGGTCCGCAATAAAGGTTTCATTACTGGAATTTATGACGCTAACGCGTTCAAGAATTTCCAGGAAACCTTCTTCTGGTACAGCACCTGTGACAATAATTGAATGGCTTTGAATATCAAGCACCGAAATATCTTTGGTTGACTCGAAAACAGTAATTTCTATTGGAGAATCATAATTAAGATGATTTCTTTGTGCAGAGTAAACTGCACCCTTATATTGAATACTTATGAAATATGACCTGTTTGGATTTGGGTCAATTTCAAATTCAAATTCGCCAGACCCATTAGCGCGAGCCGTGACTTCTCGAATGGAGCTAATGCCTTCCAATACATTAAGTGTGATCTCTAAATCATTAAATTTCATAGATTGATTCAGATTGCCATGTACAATTAATCCTTTGATTTTAGTTTCTTGGATTGCATATATAGGCTGAGCATATGCGCTCGAAAAAAGGCCAAGTAATAAAGGTAATAAGTAAACTATTTTTAGAGTTAAATTACGGTGCCTATGCATCGTTGAAACTCTGTTCTATTTTTGTGTAAACATTATCAATTACTCTTTTTGCCTCTTGCTGGCTAACTAATAAGGCTGCAGCCTTTTCCCTCGAACTATTGAGCTGCAGTGTGTATTCCTCTTGGCTAATACTATTAAGGAAATATTCTTGCTGCAGAACTCTAATTTCCTCGTAGATACGTTCTCTTGATCGACGAGATATTTCTTCGATCTCTTCTAAAGGATCAACGATTTTTTCCCCATAATTACTTCGCGTCCAAAATGGTAACCCAACAATAAGGACACAAATCATTACCAGTAAAGTTGTAATTGCAATCGTCATTAATTCTTTAGCATTCCTATAAATTTATATAATTGTGCGCTTTCGAGAGGGCCATAATGCGACAATTGTTCCTAAAATGACAAAAGGCCCTGATATCCACATCCACCAAACTAATGGGTTGACAAGTATTCGGAAAGCAGCAGTTTTACCATCAGGCTGAGTTTCGCTAAATATTACGTAAAGATCTTCTACTGGTGTCGATTTAATCGCAGCACGTGTAGAAAGCATGGAAAATGAAGGATATATTCCTTGCCATGCTCCGATAGTACCAATTTCTTTTCCTTGTTTGGTTATCTTTAAATCTGCTATACGTTCCGTTCTATCTGAAAATAATTCGGTTTGAATCCCAGAGAATTCAATTACATAATCTTCTATTTCTGTCGTCTCTCCGATAGCTAGGAAAACGTCTTTTTCGGAGTTGTAGAAGGATGAGCCCAATATACCAAATGCTAGCATAATTATTGCAATATGGACTATGTAACCACCGTATCGTGGACGATTAGCAAGAACTAAATCAATAAAAGCAAAGAAATAATTACGCCCTGTCGAGGAAGATCTCGTTTTCGTCCCGCGTACCCATTCCTGTAATACAGAAATAATCGCAAGTACTGAAACTGTAATTCCTATAATAACGACTATCTTTGATATTTGTAGTAAGAGCGAAATTGCTAGGACTGTAAGTATTGTGAGTACAACAGGTACGAGAAGAATACGTCTGATTTGTGAAAAACTAGAACGTCTCCATGGTAATAGAGGGCCAATTCCCATTAAGCATATTAATCCCAGCATTAAGGGTCCGTTCACTTTATTGTAGTAAGGCTCGCCAACGGTAATCGTTTCACCTGTTGCAATTTCAGAAATCAAAGGAAATACGACTCCCCATAACGTAAAGAATGCAATTGCTAGTAAGAACAAATTGTTAATTAAAAATGCAGCTTCACGAGAGAGACTGGATTCGAGAGAGCCATACCCTTTTAACAATGAGATGCGATAGAAGAATAATCCGAACGAAATTATTGTTGTTACGGCTAGGAATAAAAGGAAAACCCAACCTAAAGTGGACGCCCCAAAGGAATGAACTGACGGAACAGGACCACCACGGTTGATGAATATGCCAAATGCACCTAATGCAAAACTTATATTGATTAAAGCTATATTCCACATACGAAACATTCCACGGCGTTTTTGTACCATAATGGAATGTATGAATGCCGTAAGTCCAAGCCAAGGCATGAAAGCAGCATTTTCTACGGGGTCCCACGCCCAGTAACCACCCCATCCCAGGATGGTGTAGGCCCACCAAGAACCTAAGAGTAAGCCAATAGCAAGCAATACCCAAGCAATTAGACCCCATACACGTCCGATGTCTACCCAATCATCATTTATTTGCCCTGAAATCAATCCTGCCATTGCCAGCGAAAAAGGGATCGCAATCGATATTAATCCAGTCATGATCATCGGAGGATGAATAAACATTCCTGGATGAGTTAATAAAGGATTGATTCCTTTACCATCAGAAGGCACCACCTCCAACAAGTTAAATGGGTTTGCAAGTGAGAAAAGTACGACAATGAAGAAAAGGAGAATAGTTGAAATTACTCCGTTAGTATACGGGCTAAGAACACCAACCCTACGCGGGATCATGCTAATTGAAATTGAAGACATGGCACTAAGAGCAAATGCTACGAATAGTAACGAGCCTTCATTACCTGCATAAAATGCGACCCAAGTATAAATACGCGGCATCGCAAGATTACTGTGTTCTGCCACGTAGGCTATAGAAAAATCATTTTCCAAAAAGGCAACAATTAATGCACTTACAGATATAAATAAAGCGAACGAGGTCAGATAATTAGCCCGTTGGGCGCTGAGAACTGCACTTCGAGAATTTTTTTTCGCACCTAAAAATGCCATGATAATGCAGTAAGTGTTCAATAAGAGAGCTATAAGTAATGTAGAAGTGCCTAAAGTTGCCATTTACTCATTTACTAATCTGATAATTTTCCCCAAGTTCTTGATCAACGATTGCTAAAGTGCCGCTTGCTTCAAAATCATCCTGTGTGCGACGACCGTGCATAGTTTGAATAGGTCTACGTATGGGTCTTTTAAGTCGTATAATCACGAATCCTATCGTACCTAGTCCTATTAATAGCACAATGGGAGGTAATATCCATATTAAAGCAAGGAAGCCGTCTGTAGGTGGTGAAGCCAGCACTTCTTTCCCATAAGCATTTACTAACAGCGCAATTATTTGGTCATCGGATTTCCCATTCAGTAATTCTAGATGAATAACCGTACGCATTGATGACGCAATTGGAGAGTTAGATTGATGTAATGTTTGCCCAGAGCATTTCGGGCACATGATGCTTTTGTGTAGCTCGGTAGCCCGGGACTGCAAGTCGTCGGAAAGAGCAGAATTCGTTGATGCGTAAATTGTTGCTGGCGAGAGCATTAAAAAAAATATCATTAAGGGAAACAGTGAAATTAGCAACTTACTCATTAAAACACGCTCATATGCATGGACCAAACCGTAACTATTTTTTAGTTCTGGCGGAATTTAAGTAGTTCTAAGGAGCGTTCAACTTCAGAAGTTTTATTAACGTTTGTGAGCGCCGAGTTCCGTACTGCAGTCGAGCTATCAATTAGTGCAATTACCGCCCAGATATCATCAGGAGACAACAATCCTTCAAATGCAGGCATGTAACCATAACCTGCGGCAATTGATTGATAAGCCTTACCAGGCTTAAGCTCAGTTTGCCCAGTTTGCCTAATGACGATCACTCCATCTCCATCACCAAAAGCAGGAGGCTGGGTAACATTATAAGTAGTTAATATATTACCTGTTGGGCCATCCCCTTGAGCAGTAAGCCCGTGGCAGGTAGAACAATTTTGTTTATAGACTAACGCCCCTCGGCGAATAATATTTGGCGTTCCATTGAGCGGATTACTCAGCAAATCAATGTTTTCAATATCAGCAACACGAATATAGCCACCACTTATAGGGTATGAGTTTTTTGGTGGAAGCAATCGCGGGGGTTCCTGTGCTTTATAAGTCTGGTTGTAGTGCATCTCTTGAAAGATGTCTATTGGGTATGTCCCAGTTGACCGAAATGGATCACCAGGGGTACAGCCAGCTATTAGCCCAGTAATTGCTGCAATAGCTATAACTTGAAAAATACGGTAATTGCCGAGTTTTTTCAGCACTGATTATTCCTCTTCCTTTTTAATTTCTTCAGCGCCTGCTTTTTTCAACAAAGTTTCAGCAGCAGAAGCTTGCTCACTGGGACAATCTACAATTATTCCTATATAGCCCTCGGTGATACGAGTGTCATAAAGTCCCATACTCTTTCTTGGCAACCTTGATTCAAATAGGACACCAAGAACCGTAAAAATTATGGCTCCTAGCATTGTATTTTCGTACATGATGATAGTCATTGGAGGAATACTGAGTAATGGTTTACCCCCAGTAACTAAGGGGTAAGAAATTTGAGTACCAGCCGTCCAGAGTAACCCTAACGCAAACCCGACTAGAGCCCCGATTAATGGAAACATATATAGACGTGTCTCGGGTTCATGTTCGCTAAAAGAGCCTTCAGGGTAGGGGCTCCCAGAATAGATATCTATATCTTCTGGAGGGAAACCTTTCTCGTGGAGTGCCGTCATAGCTCCTGCTACTTGTTCGGGGTCCTGGAAAAGTCCCAGTAATTTTTTGTTAGCCATGGCTTTCTCCTAATCCTCTTTAACCAAACCAGGTACTACCCGGTTACCGACTTTTACGTCGTCTATAAGTCTTTGACCTTCTTTTTCTTCCCAAATAGGTATCAGCGGGAAGAATTTACTAAACAGCAGCAATAAGAAACACACTAGTGCTATTGAGCCAACAATAAGTGTTATCTCAATTATGCTTGGTGCGTAAGTATCATAGTTGAATGTCCATGGTCCTTTACGCATTAATGCAGGGACAATAATAATTAGTCTTTCTAAGAACATTCCGACATTTACTAAAAGGCTTGTCCAAAGCATCCACGTGAAGCTACGACGAACTCGCCTGAACAGCCATAACGGGACTGGGATAATGTAAGAAGCTGTAATGAAGACAAGGAAGAACCAGCTCCATGGCGCTTCAAATAACCGTAGATTCCACACAGTAAGTTCTTGCTCTTCTTTAAGCCAAAAAGCAAAGACAATGTCCAACCAGAAGAAAAAGAGCCATGCTGTGGCTACCACTATAAGCAAGCGGGCTACTGCGTCGATGTGCTCTTCCCATATATAGTTTTCCAATTTATATAGCTTGCGCATTACAATCATTAGCGTCACTACAGCAGAGACACCAGAATGCACTGCACCAATGACAAAGTAAGGAGCAAACACCGTAACGTGCCAGGACGGCACAAGGCTGACTCCAAAGTCCCACGACACAATACTGTGCACTGATACGAAGACAGGGAGAATTAGTGCAGACAGTAAGATTCCTGCAATTCCTTGAAGTTTCCATTGGCGAGGATTACCGTGCCATCCAAGTGCAAGAATTCCATAGAATGTTCTTCTCCAACCGGTACTTCGATCTCTGATAATAGCCAAGTCAGGGATCAGTGCTGTATAGACGAATAATATGCTCGAGGTCAGGTACGTAATAATAGCTGTAGGGTCCCATACCAGTGGAGATCGGACATCCGGCCAAATACCTCGTGCCCAGTCATAAGGAAAAACCCAATAGAATATTCGCCAAGGCCTACCAGCGTGAATCAGTGGTTGAAGCAGTGAAGTCATAAGTGCAAATACTGTCATGGTCTCAGCAGCGCGAACCATTGGTCTGCGCCATTCAGCTTGACTTAACCGGAGTATGGCGGAGATCATTACGCCGGCATGGCTTATACCTACCCAAAAAATGAAGTTGGTAATAAAGAAGCCCCAGAATACCGGCTGATGTAGTCCAGTTACACCAAGGCCTTTGTTCATCATAAAGCCAAAAGCACCTGCTGCAATAGCCACCATGAGGCCAAGAACAGACACGAGTATCACCCACCAAGTTGGTGTTCGAAATACTACATCTAGTAATTCTTTATTTATTTGAGCGTCAGTTAATGTCCTTCGGTAATACATCCATTTAATCCGTAACTAATGTGACTTTGCTATAACCCTTACATAACGATTTAAATACCGCCTAACCTTCACTAATCTAAGTCCTTCTGCAACTTCCCATATAGAAACAACAGGGATAATTTTACTGATAGCCATAAATACCATTATGCATGCTGCAAGTGATCCTACAATGATCATCAGATCGGGAATTTCAGGCCATTGTGTTGCCGGTCGTGGGTCAAGTACATGTTGACTTGGGTCTACGACTGAGAATGCAGACACGAACAGCCTAACTTGATTAACAAATACCCCAATCAAAATACCTACACTTACAATAGTAGGGCCCCAGATACTTCGCCGGACTGGGCTCCACACCAAAGCGATCAATGGGGCTAGGAAATTAAGGAATAAAGAGACTAAGAAATGTAGTCGGTACTCATCAAGGACGAGTAGTCGAAGAATTTCACTTTCCCCAGGCTGCCTTCCATACCAGAAGGTAATGAAACTTGCCCAAAAGAAATAAAACCATAGTAGTGAAAATGCAAGGAGTGGTTTAGATAGCGCCCAGAATTGATCAATACCAAAATATTTTTCATATCCTGCAAAGCGACGCATTGCATACATTACGACTAGAGTCATAGCCACAGCACCTTGTAGTCCATTTACAACTACGGTTGCAGGGATGATGGCATCTTTATAACCTGGTAAAAGGCCATGATTGAAATCAGAAATCATAAGTGTTTGGACAAGAGGGTAAGTTAGCAGGTACATTACTCCTAAAAGTAAGGTTCCCTGATACATTATTTTCCACTGTCTTGTACCACCTATCCATCCCAACGATAACCATTTAATTAATCGTTGTCGCGGCGATTCAGGCAGATACTGACTTGCCGCAGCAAGATCAGGCAGGGCGCATGCCCAGAGCATTACTATACCGATAAGAACCAAAGTACCATAGCCCATTATGTCCCAAAGCATTGGTGCTCCTTGAGGCCATTCAAACCATATACTCATTCTTCCTTCAATTGGAGGCAATGCAACGATCGCAGGAATCAAAAGCAACATTACGACTATTCCAGTAAGTGCCATATTTTCATTCATTCGAGTGAATGAACGTCTCCAGTTTGCTTTAGTCAATCTTAATCCGGCAGAGATTACGGGCATAGCTGTAAAGGTCGTAACTATAAATGCCAATGTGGCGACAAGGTAGCCCCAGTTAGCTCGATTGGTGTCATCAAATCCTTCATTGAGTCGAATGATGAATCCGACAACTCCGAGGAGAACGAGGAAGCCCAGTATGGCCATAGTAGCCCAATAACGAGGGCTTATAACTTTAAATTTACCCAAGACATCCTCCGCTACTTCGCGGTGCGTAGGATATGGGCCAATTTCGGGAACCTCGTTATGCATCTAGTTCTACCTGCTTAAGATATTTTACGCTTGGGTTAGTACCGAGACCTTCAAGAACACGATAGCCTCGCTTATCTTCCCATTTCTGCGCAACTTTCGTCTTAGAGTTATTAAGATCACCAAAAACCATAGCGTCAGTAGGGCATGATTGTACACAAGCGGGATTGAATGATTGATCTTCAACTTCATTACCGCCTCTTGTTGCACGTCGTATACGCTGAATACACATTGTGCATTTTTCCATGATCCCTCGACTTCGAACTGTGACGTCAGGATTTAGTTGGTTTTTAAGTTCCTCCGGCCACACTGGTTCCCAATAATTGAACAGTCTTGCATGATAAGGACAGTTGTTTCCACAGAACCGCGTGCCCACACATCGATTGTATACTTGTACGTTTAAACCTTCGTTATTGTGGTAGGTTGCATATACAGGGCAAACCGACTCACAAGGTGCATTGTCACAGTGTTGGCATAATACAGGAAGAAATCTAGCCTTTACGTTAGGGTAGTTCCCTTCCCAATAGCGCTCAATTCTAATCCATTCGATAGCACGGCCTTCAAGGAAGGTGGATTCTTGATTTATAGGAATATTATTTTCAGATTGACATGCAATTACACAAGCTTGGCATCCTGTGCATCGATCTAAATCTATAACCATGCCCCATTTATGATTAGGTCTTTTTTTTGTTTTTGACGATACCATCAACTATATCCTATTCTTAATGATGTCCATGCCCATCGCTTCCATCATGGTGTTCTCTGTGAACAAATATGAGTTCTTCATGTGGAAGTTGCCGCGCAGGTTCAATTCCTTCAAGTTTTGGAAGATCGCCCTTGCGGTTTGTTTTTGAAACATTCACTCGAGTAGCACCCCAAGCGAATGATCCGGTTGCAATCTCTTCAGTAGGTTCAATAATGTCGAGAACATTTGCTCCACGCTTTGCAGCGTAACTTGTAAACGCTCTGTGACCCTGACCCATTGGTATTGCAACGACCTCTGGAGGCGTTGCAGGATTTATGTAGACCAGTCCTCGAATTGCGTTAGTTGTATTGGATTCTACTAACACAACGTCATGATCTTTGACGCCGAGATCCTTAGCAGTGAGTGGGTTCAATTCAATCCAAGTTGTCCATGCTGCACTGGTAAGTGGATCTGGGGCAGATTGTGCCCAAGGCAAATGAGAATATTCACCTGCTGCAATTCCAACTCCCTCAAAAGGAACCAAATAAAATGGATACTTCGAGGCATCTGTATGACTGATCTTGGGAGCCTTGCTTGCGAGGGCAGGCAAAGCAGGAGTTTCCGGGTTAACAGAAGCCATATTCCACCAACCGCCTCGTTCTAGCGATCGTTTCCAGAATTCTTCGAA
>CEUL01089467.1_pt1 | contig 22733 bp, 22 predicted proteins | sample 427021 | NCBI WGS metagenome assembly CEUL01 (sample SAMEA2622800, study PRJEB7988) | marine metagenome | isolation source: saline water (ENVO:00002010), including | reverse complement strand
AAAAAATGGAACAATTATATAAAATACACATTCAATCATTGACCTTCATCACACGTAAGCTAAGTTGAGATAATATAATAGTTCAAAAAACACTTTTATAAGGGAGCAAGGGGAAAATTGTCCAATAAACGCGTCGCTGTTGATATAGGTGGCACTTTTACAGATATAGTTATTTTAGACGAGAAAACCGGTCAAATTAGAAACGCCAAAACCTCCTCAACCAATGATCCTATAGTTGGTGCACTAAGGGGAGTGGATGACGCAGGTGTAGACCTAAAAGATGTTACTCTATTCTCACACGGAACAACTGTCGCTACTAATGCTCTTTTAACTCGACGTCTACCACCTACAGCGATGATTTGCTCTAAAGGCTTTCGTGATGTCATAGAAATTCGCAGGGGCAATAAGGATGAGCTCTGGGATACTTACAAGGACCTTGCAAAGCCATATGTAAGGCGAAGAGATAGGTTAACCATTACTGAGCGAGTAGATGGTTCTGGTAAGGTCTTGGAAAAATTAGATGAGAAAGAAGCATTAAAAATAACACGTATCCTTAAAAAACGGAGCATGGAAGCTGTAGCTATATGCTTTATGAATGCCTTTCTTAACCCCACTAACGAACTCCTTATGCGTAAAATAATTGAGCGTGAGATACCCGGCATTAGAGTCATAACAAGTAGCGAGACACTTCCAGAAATCTTTGAGCATGAAAGATTCTCTACTACAGTAGTTAACGCTGTTTTAGCACCAGTTGTTGGAGAATATACTCAACGTATGAGCGACCAATTAGCTGCTAATGGTTATAAGCGCGACATGCTCTTACTTCATTCAGGTGGTGGAGTAATGACATCTAAGACCGCACAAGATTACGCCGGTCGTCTAGCTGGCTCTGGCATAGCCGCAGGAGCCATTGCCAGCAAGTATGTAGCTGGCCTATGTGGCTTCAAAAATGCTATAGGGCTAGATATGGGAGGAACATCAACAGATGTATCTCTTGCTTATGAAGGACAAAATCGCGTTACAAAAGACTGGTATATTGAGTTTGGATATCCCATCAGATTCCCTTCTATTGAAGTTTTGACAATAGGGGCAGGAGGAGGCTCATTAGCATGGATTGATGAAGGTGGGTCTCTACGTAATGGGCCGCAGTCAGCGGGGTCTAATCCAGGGCCAGCATGTTATAATCTTGGAAATAAAACCGCTACCAATACCGACGCAAATCTTGCACTCGGAAGATTGGGGGCAGAGCTTGCAGGAGGAGAAATCAACCTCAACTTAAGCCTCTCTCAAAAATCAATTCAAGAAACAGTCGCTAAGCCCCTTAGTATGACTATTCCTAATGCGGCTAAGGCAGTGCTATCAGTAGCTAACGCTAATATGGCAGACGCTGTGAGGCTAATATCTATAGCAAGGGGCTATGACCCTCGTGATTTTGCTCTCGTAGCTTTTGGTGGAGCAGGCCCACTTCATGGAGTGGCTTTAGCAAAAGAGCTCGCTATACCAACGGTCATTGTGCCTCCCAACCCAGGGACAACATCAGCAATGGGATGTCTTCTTGTAGATATTCGACATGATCTTAGCCAGAGTTTTATCGCAGATACCAGTACAGTTGATCCAAAGGAATTAAATTCTGAATTTAAAAAGATGGAAATTGAGGCTAGAGAACGCCTCCTTCATGAAGGAGTAACAGTAAAAAATATGATGCTACAGAGGTCTGTGGATATGATGTATCGTGGGCAGTGGAGGACATTATCAGTAAATATTCCCTCTAAACTTACATCGATGAAACTGGTCGTAGATCTATTTCACAAAGAACATCAACGTGAATACAACTTTAGACGCGACGAAACCCCCGTAGATCTTTTTCGGATCTCTCTTTCTGCTGTTGGATTAACACCTAAGGCAAAACTTGCAAAGTATAGAACCCAAAAACGAATTATTAAACCAAACCAGTTTCGTAAGGTTTGGTTTGACGAAAAGAAAGAATCTATTAATACACCTGTTTATTGGCGTGAGGATCTAAAAGCAGGATCAAAGATTAAAGGACCTGCAATTATCTCACAACTGGACTCAACAACTGTAGTTCCACCTGGTGAGATTGCCAGTGTAGACCAATACCTTAATTTAGTAATTAAAATTTCAGGGAGCTCGAAATGATTGAGCGCAAAAAAGCAAAAAAACGCTCTCCAATAAAGAAAAAATCTTCCAGGTCCCAAATAAAAAATAAAACCTTGAAGAAAAAGACGGCTTCAAAAGGCTTAGACCCTGTGACCTTTGAAGTTCTAAAAAACTCTTATATAACAGCTGTTGATCAAATGGGTGAACAGATACTTCGTACGTGTTATAGCTTTGTTATCTATAATCGTGATTTTTCTTCAGCTCTTAACGACGCAGAAGGAAACTCTATCGCACAAGGTAATCAGGATATTTCTGTCCATGTAGGAACTCTACATTATACATGCAAGGCCGTTATTGATCACTTTGGCTCCGATATACATCCAGGCGATGTTTTTCTTGTAAATGACCCATATCTTGGAGGCACTCATTTCAATGATGTTAGGGTTATTAGACCAATTTTTTCTGGAAAGAAGATTATATGTTTTGCTCAATCCAATGGTCATTGGGCGGATGTTGGGGGATCTGTCCCCGGATCATTTGATGTCCAAGCCCGCGATATGTTCAGAGAAGGGTTACGTATAACCCCTGTAAGAGTCTGGGATAAGGGGGAGTTCAAGTCAGATATAGCCAGGATGATTGCATCTATGACACGAGATCCTGCTACTATATATGGAGATTTAAATGCACAAGCAGAGGCAACAAGAGTTGCCGAACGGGAAATATTGAGACTCGTTGATAAATATGGTCGTGCAAAAGTAGTTTCTGGATTTCAAGAAGTTCAGGATTATGTTGAACGCGCAGCAAGGGCACGAATAAAGAAACTACCTGACGGCACCTGGGAGTCTATTGACTATGTTGATCAAGATCCTGGTTCATCAGAAGGCCTTATACCAATTAAAATTAAACTTACTATTAAAGGTGACGAAGTTACCTATGATTTCACTGGATCCCATGGCACAATCGCTACTCTTTATAATTCAGCCTACGGCGCGACATTTTCTGCTGTAGCAGCAGGTATGAAAACGTATTTTCCTGATTTACCTCTTAATTCAGGATTCTATAGACCAATTAATATTATTGCCCCTAAAAACTCAATCATTAGTGCTGAGTGGCCAGTAGCTGTAACAGGGTTTCTAATGGTCTTCGAAAAAATTATGGCAATTATATTCGAACTCTGGTCAGAAATATTACCTGATCGAGCTATTGCGGCTGCGTATCAGTTAGAATACCTGCTGACAGGCGGAAAGGATGCTAGATACGAAGGAAATCCATATTTTATGTATTATGATTGGATGCCCGGTGGTTGGGGAGGGCGAAACGGTCTAGATGGTTTAAATGTTACGAATTCCCCCTTTGGACCTGGCCTACAAAGTCAACCTGTAGAAGGCCAGGAACGTCTATGCCCTATAATGGTAAATGGCTTTGAAATGGTTACTGACTCAGCAGGTCCCGGGCGTTGGCGTGGAGGTATAGGAGCAAGAAAATCAAGTGTTCTGCGAGAGGCAGAGGAAACAGTTATATCTTATATTTGCGACAGGGAGAGATCTGTGGCCTTTGGAATACAAGGAGGCCTACCTTCAACTCCCCACGGCCTATGGTTAAAACGTAAAAATGCCAAAGCCGCAGAGTGGCTAGGCGCGGTTTTTTCTGATGTTCCTATAAATTCTGGGGACTCATTTGAAAGAGCCTCAAGCGGGGGAGGAGGACTTGGAGACCCATTATTGAGGGACCCCTTAAGCGTGATGCATGATGTCGAAGATGACTATGTTTCTATTGAGCGCGCGAAAAAAGATTATGGTGTTGTTCTAAAACTAATAGATCGTGACAAAGCGAAATACTCTATTGATGAAAAAGCAACCAAGGTAGAGAGACAAAAACAAAAGAAACAGAGACTCAAAAAAATTAAAGAAGACCCAAAAAAGATAGCTCAGAAATATAAAAATGGTGATTTAGACGAAATGGATCTTGTTCGACATTACGCTGTAATTGTTGACTGGGGTACAGGAGAGTTACTACCAAAAACCACTAAAGAGTATAGGGCCATGTTTAACCGCCGTATTGTTCCCTGGTGGTCTAAAAGGAAAACTCTTCCATCCAAAGATATATAAGGTTTAATCCTAAAAATCACTGGTTACTTATCATCAGATAATTTAAAAATTAATTGAGCAGAATCATGGTTGCCTACTTCAAAAAAAACACCAAAAAATTAATATTTCCGGGGATTTTATGCTTACTACTTTCCATATCGCACTTCAGCTATGCTCAAGAAAAATTTAATTTAGAGCCAGCATTCACCCAAGGTCAAGTTAGTATCATCGCGGCTATTCTTGGTCCACAAGGACATTTAAATAAAGATATGTATCAAGCTTTTTGGGCAGAAGTTTCTCAAACAGCGATTAATAAATCTGGGGGCATAGAATCATATTCCCGTAATTTAAAGCGTGATCTATATAGGAGAATAGCTCTAATCCACGAAATGTGGCGCAGCGCTAAGTTAAGTTGGATTGCTGGAGAAGACATTGAAACGCCTGAATTCACTCAAGCCTTGAAACTCCATCAAGAACTTGCGAAAAAAAATAATCGCCTCGCTATATTAGGAGCACGTCAAGATATAGCATCTATGATGCAAGTAATATTGATGTCTTCTTCTGGTGGGGAGATAGAACGGTCTGGTAGGGAACCAATTATGAAATATAATCAAATCGAACTTGGGCTGGAATCTCGTTTGGGCTCAGAAATACGTGCAACCACTTTATCTGAAGGTATATGGAATAATAAAAAATACTTTTTTGATTATGATAATCTTGGCATTCGCTTAAAATCAAACTGGCCATTTAACGAGAAGAATCCTGTAAAACACCAATATGGAAAACAAGAGGTTGTAGTTCACGCAATTAGCCATAACATAGATTTTAATAATACACTTCAAATTGAATGTTTTAACTGGAAAGATTCTAATAGTAACTCTTCACAACTAATTAAATTTATTATTAACAGGCATAATCTAAGATTGATTACTAAACCGAAAAATGGAAATTTTAAAGGCCATCAATCTATTTTTGTTAGAGCTATTAGTGAAGATAAGGATATGAATTATAACTTTTCTATGCGTATAGTAACACTAACCTCATCTCACAAAGCCCTAGTTTTAATTGCAAGATATAACTCTAGGAATGAGAATGCAGGCAGAGATATTCTTGATTCCTTTGAAAAACATTTAGTTATTAAAGAAACTTCATAATTAGTATATAGCTTGCTTCAATTATTTTTATCTGAAAATATTTTGCCTATAGTACGGCCAATCTCTTTAGCGGGATCTCTAGAATCTGCAATTTGACCGACTTTCTCAGCAGCTCTATCAATCTTCTTTTCTGCTTTAGAAAGTAACTCAGCAGCCGGGCCCTCCTCTACATTTCGAACAGCATGCTCTGCAGCCCTATCAATACGCTGATCAACTGATTTCACAACATCAATTGCCTTACGCTGAACGCGAGGATTAGATGCTACTTTTTTAGCGATACCCCAAGCTAGTTGTTTTAAAATTGCCATATCCCTATAATAAACGGATCCCTAAGCTATTAATAGTCGTGGCTTTCTCTTTGGACACGAATTTCCCACCTATTACGCTTAATCTCCTCGCGTAGTTCGTTCAAATTGCGATTAAGTAACTCTTTGGTTTCCTGCCTAGAACGTTTAATATTTGCTCTATTTTCGAGCTTTGTACGATATCTCTCAGCCCGAGCCTCTGCTAGTGACCTCTTTATTTCAGATTGAGCCTCCATACGATTGTGACGAGCTGCTAATTTTGTCTCTTCTCGACTAAGCTCTATTACTTTTTGAGCACCCTCTTTTGTTCGAGACTCTAAAGCCAACTCAACCTCTACCTGATTTTTCTTTACCAATTCCTTAATCTCAATAGTATTGCTTGATCTCATAGCCTCTGATGCAAGAGTGTTCCTCTCTCTTAAAGCCTGTGATTCATTTCTATCGAATATTCTCTGCTCTTTCTCGATAGCTCTATTACGCACTCGCAGTAGATTAAGCTCAGCTCTATTTATATCTCTTAGAGTTTCAGCATCTACTTTATTCCTCTCCCTCAAAAAAACTACTTTTTCCTGTAAAGAATGTCCCACTGATATTTCACTATCAGTCATATCATCTGCTATGGCAGATTGAATACAAAACCCGGAAACGAGCACAACACTGATTGCAAATATTTTACTAGTTCTTATCGATAGTAATTTTCTCATTTACAATATCCATCCTCTTTTTGCTTTTTTAGAGAAATTTAAAAAAACATGCTAATTAAAACATTCTCGCAGAAAGCATATGCGAATCGTAAGTAATCTTCTCAAATACAATAATGGTTTTTTTAATTTAGTTCAGGAAAATCGACCAGTTAAGAGTAAAAAAATAGTTATATATATGAAAAATATAGTAAAAATAGGATGATAGACGCATAAATTAAAATCAAATTTTTACCCAATTTTTCACTAAAGGCATATATGCGCGTAGTTATCTCATTGAAACCTCTATATTTGCTTTCTGGATAATTTTAATACATTACTAAACTTATTATTCGATAAATATATACAACAGCCAGTGATAAATGAGTAAAAATAACCCACTTTCACTTCTTGCAACTAACCCTCGTTTTCGTCAGTTATGGGTTATTGGGCTATTCACAAGTATAGCCCGGTGGCTGGACATGCTCGTTGTTGGTATTTTTGCATACGAGTTAACACATTCACCATTTTTTGTAGCCTTGCTCGTTCTATTAAGACTTTTACCATTAATAATTGTAGGGCCTATAATTGGCACTCTTTCAGACAGATTAAATCCAAAGAATTTATTCGGGTTTTCATTATGCTGCGCTGTAGTATCTTCACTAACCATATATATTTTATTTCTATTGGATATTGCTACCTACTGGCATATAGCAATATCTGTAATAGTTTCTGGATCAGTTTGGGCAACTGATTTTCCGCTAAGAAGAAGAATGCTTGGTGATTCTGCTCAACTATCTGATGATGTTGATATGGAGAAAAAAAAGACGAATAGTGAAAATTTAGAAGTTGGAAATAAGAAAAGAGAAAAAAATAATAACAATATAGCTATAGCAATGAGCCTTGATAGTGCCTCGAATAATGCTACACGTATGATAGGACCTTTAACTGGAGGGTTAACTTACTATTGGCTTGGACCAGAAGGGGCCTTTGGAATACATTTTTTACTTTTTCTTTTTTCAGCCGTCTTTTTTTATTTCTTACCCAACACGCAATTATCAAGTGTACAAGTCGCTCCATTGACAAAAGGGGTGAGGGAATTGTGGGAGGCAATTCAATATGCCGCTTCAAATAGAGACCTAAGGTCAGTACTCCTAATTACTATAGTATTTAATATTTGGGGGTTTCCATTTCTCTCTATGATTCCCGTCATTGGAGGTAGTGAATTAGGACTAAATGCAAGCTGGATTGGATTAATTGTGGCCATGGAGGGACTTGGCGCATTCATCGGGGCTCTAATTGTGGCAATGAAAGTTAAAACCAAATATTTCCGAATACTTTTCTTCTATAGTTCAGCCCTACATCTTATACTTATATTTATTCTAGGGTGGATAGACGAAGCAATACCTTTTGGATTAATAGTACTTTTAATAGGACTTGTTGCTGCAGGATTCACTACCATGCAAAGCACATTGATATTTACTGTATCTAAACCAGAAATGCGTGGTAGACTTTTCGGTCTTGTAGTTGCGTGTATTGGTACCGGGCTTATAGGTAATGCAAATATTGGCCTTATGGGAGAATTATTTGGTGGCTCAAAAGCTATATCAATAACTGCTTTAGAAGGAATAGTCCCTCTCATCATTATTGGTTTTTTGTGGAAAGAATTGAGAAAACCAATTACTAAAATTAATTAAAAAATATTTAGTAAACCCAATAAAAGCTTAAATTTAATTAATAAAATTTATTTTATAAAATACTTTAGATATACAAGGCTAAAAATAAAAATGTTTTCTGGATTAACTCCTTTATTTTCGTTTAGCTTCTTTGGTAAAACACGTAAAATTGATCAGCTAAATTACGCACTAAGAGAGGCTGGAATTCATCCAGCTTTAGTGCCCGATTCTGTTCTATATACAATAGTAAAGCTTTTGAGAAACTCTCAATATAATACTACTGGTGGTGATTTACATAGCATAGCAACTCTCATAGCGTACATAATGCTAAGCAAGAGAGCACAAATTTATATTGACAACCCAAAGGAAGCTAGTTCAATCGAATATAGAATTGAAAATGCTTTAAACAAGGAGAATAATTTTGATTCGCAAATAATATTACTAGCATTTCATGCAAACCTTATACATCCAGAAGTCATTAATGAATTCAATATTTCAATTTCAAAATTAGACTGACTTATAGAATACTATTTGAATGTCGAGCAAAGACGAATATCCCCTACAAGCTCTTGAAGGAGCAACTGGTCCAGGACTCAAACATGGAAGTCCGACATATGCTATAATCCGAATGATAGCAGGACTCCTACTAATGACAGTAGGAACTGCATCAATGTATGTAGGCATGGTTGGATTAAAACCTATTGCATTGGAATTTGAGGTGTCACGCTCCTTAGGGTCAGTTCCTTACGCACTATTCATGGTTGGATATGGTTTTGGTGGAATTCTTCTGGGCCGGATTGCAGATAAATTTGGTATCTTTTTTCCACTTCTCCTGGGTTCCTTATCAGTACCCTTAGGACTTTATTTAGCAAGTATTTCCAATGAATACTGGCAATATATAGCTGCCCTCTGTTTACTTACTGGACTTCTGGGATCATCAGCAACTTTCTCTCCTGTTGTAGCTGATATTTCACACTGGTTTACAAGGAAACGCGGTCTAGCACTATCTATAGTAATCTCAGGATCGTATCTCGCAGGAGCAGTTTGGCCCCCAATATTACAGTTATTTTTCGACGATCATGGTTGGCGCACATCCCTACAATTAGTTGCAATCATCTCCTTATGCCTAATGCTTCCTCTATCACTTATTTTCTTAAAAAAACCAAAACATTTAATTTCAGAAAATAAAATAGATGAGGACAATAGATTTATCAGCCCACTTGGTTTCTCGCCAAAGACATTACAAACAGTGATTTGTTGCGCAGGCATTGGTTGTTGTGTTGCAATGTCTATGCCGCAGGTACACATTGTATCTTATACTACTGACCTAGGTTTTTCTGCACAACGTGGAGCAGAAATGCTTTCCCTAATGCTTGGTTTTGGAATCATTTCTAGATTAATATCTGGTTTTATTTCAGACCATATTGGTGGGGCAAAGACTCTTCTTATTGGATCAGCTCTTCAAGGATCTGTTCTAGCTGCTTTCTTAGGATCAGATAGCCTAACTGGATTATACATCATTTCTGCCTGCTTTGGCCTCGCACAAGGTGGTGTGGTACCGTCGTATGCAATAATTATTAGAACATATTTCCCACCAGGCCAAGCAGGTTGGAGAATTGGTCTATCTCTATTTTTTACTATAATAGGTATGGCTATCGGGGGCTGGGGCGCAGGTGCACTTTATGATTTAACTGGGTCATATGAGGTAAGCTTCATTAATGCGCTAGCTTTTAATGTAATTAACTTTCTTATTGTTGGGTTTCTTGTAATACGTGCAAGAAAATATAAATAAATTATAAAAATGCTTTCTCTTATTTTTGATGATTTGATATCCTTTAAAAAAGTATTTAGGTATTCTTTTAGTAAATTTAATTAGGAGTAAACTAATGCCAACCTTTGATATTGTTTCACGTGTAGAGCTTCCCGAGGTAGACAATGCGATACAATCTGCAATGCGTGAAATTAGCCAACGTTATGATTTTAAGGGGGCAAAATGCTCTATTGAGAGATCAGATGACTCATCTATACTAATCAAAGCTGATGATGATTATAAACTGAAACAAGTGCAAGAACTTTTCAAGGGACATATGGCAAAACGAAAAGTTTCAAGCGGTTATTTTAAATTTCAAAAAGCCGAGGATGCTTCAGGAGGCACTTTACGGCAAAAAGTAAATATAGTTACTGGTATTGAAAGAGATATGGCACAAACGATTATTAAAGCTATAAAGAGCTCTAAACTCAAGGTTCAGACCGCCATACAAGGTGAAGAACTAAGAGTATCAGGGAAGAAACGCGATGATCTTCAGGATACTATTGAACTTATTGAAGAGATGAAAATATCTCAACCACTTCAATACGTTAATTTTAGAGATTAAGCCATTATACTGGGGGGTGCGGAAACCATGAAAGAGGCTCTGGTCTTATCCATCCTGGTTCCCGACTGATAAGTTCATATTGCGGTTGAGCGGGATCATCACTTTCAAAATAGGCCCAATGAACTCCATGCCAACCTCCTTCTTGAATAACAGTTTGACCATTTCTGACAAATGTCTGCACGCTCTCACTCCAGTCAGTATCAAAGTCTTCTAGCAAAAAACCAATATGATGAACCCCACCTCTACCACCTGTTTTCTCAAGAAATTCTGTATAGATATTGGGCCCAAATAAAGGCTGGATGATTTCCCAATTCATTTCGCCCGTCCATGCAAGAGCAATTCGCATTCCGTGTTCTACTTCCTCACCCCGAAAAGTTGTACTGTGCAGGTCTGGTGGGATATATTCATTTACCCACCAAGGTCCAATACCTAACGAATTTGCGTAAGATTTCAAAGTTCTTTCAAAATCTGGGGTTACAACACAAATTTGTCTTGTGGCACTTATAAAACTATTTTCCAAAACCAAATTATCGTTTACAGGTGGCTTTTTCATTTCTTTCAGAGTCCATTACTATGTAAAATAATCTAACCTGACCAGGGGGCTATTGGAGTCTCCCAATAATCTGTGTGGGCAGGCCCATTTATCTTGAGTTTGAGCTCTATATGCTTAAAACGCCATAAGCCATCATCTTCTTTAACAAAATCTGTCTCATACCAACCTGCTATTAAAGTATCTACGTTACGAGCAGAATCATTTGCAACCTTTGCAACTTCCCATAAATAGTATTCGCCATAAGCGGTCTTACCGTCATCATTCACATTTACCATGAAATTCATCATATAATGGAATGCCCACGGGATCACAGAAGTGCAAGTTTCATGGAGCCCTTGCACTACATTATCATGCCCCTTCCAGCCACCAATTCCCTCACAATTCCAACTACTATCTTTGGTAAAAATATTATCTAGCATTTCACGATTACCATTAAGATCAACAGCCTTCGCATAAGTTGCGACCAGTTGTTTGATTGATTCAATATCTTCTAACCTTTGAATTCGAGATTCAATATCCATTTTCAATCCCTCCTATAAATATTTATTAATTTAGTATTAAAATTGAATGAAAAACATAAATTTCTCTATAGTCAAGCTTTTACCTCCAAGGCCCGCAATGCTCGAAAGCTTGAGTATCTTCATAAGCATCCCAAAACTCTATAGAATCATCATGAATATAAAAAATCCATGCCCACTTTGCATGATAATCTTTTCCTGAAATCCTGCTTCTACCATGCTCAGTTCCAGTAACCGCAACGCGATTATCTTCTACAATAAAGGAGGTGACCTGATGATCAACCATTTCAAGGGCTGCAGGCATGACGGTGAAGTATTCTTCTAATTCCTTTCTACCCTTCCAAAGGCCTTTCCAAGGGAAATCATCAGTACCAGCCATGTCGATAGATCCATCATCGGTGAAACATGACACTATATCTTCCTTACTACCATTGGCTAATAATGATAAAAACCTCTCAACTACTATTCTCGGGTCTTTTTTATTCATAATCACCCCTCTAAGACTAAGAAATTTTATGATATATTATTATAACTATATTTTAACTCCATTTTAGAATCATTAAACAAATAGTATAATTGCCTTCATCAAGCCAATAAACTCATCTGATGAAATAGGGAGAGTTAATAATGTCAGAAAAAAGACCAATTGGGGTATTTATTCTAGGGGATATAGAGCCTGAAAACATTATTCCTTTGAGTAAAAAGGTTGAAGAGTATGGATTTGATGAACTTTGGTTTGCTGAAGACTATTTCATGATTTCTGGATTTGCTTCTGCCGCTATGGCATTGCAAGCAACAAAAACGATAAAGGTAGGAGTCGGCATTGTCTCTGCAGTTGTAAGACACCCTAGCGTAACTGCTATGGAAGCATCAACTATATCACGCGCCTACCCTGGTCGCTTTACTCTTGGTATCGGACATGGAGTCCCTGCATGGATTAAGCAGATGGACCTGTATCCTAAATCCGTTCTAAGCTCTATGAGAGAGAGTGTAACAAGCATTAAGCGCCTACTTGCAGGTGAAGAAATAACCCAAAAAGGGGAGTATTTTAGCTTCGATAGAGTAGCACTCACCCACCCAGATCCAAATCTTAGCGTACTTACAGGTGTTGTTGGACCCAAGTCTATTGACCTCTGCGCAGATATTGCTGATGGGATGATAGTTTCTGTTCTTGGTGGCCCAAAATATGTACAAGCTGCACACAACCAGATCTCAAAAAGACGTGGGGATAGTAAATTTAAAATGGTAACATATGCCCTATGCTCGGTTGGGGATGACATACAAAAAAAACGTGAGGATGTGAGATCAGCAACAGCATTTTATTTAAATGCCATGGGCCCAACTTATATTTCAGATATATACGGGATAAGTCATGAGACTGAATCTATGATTAAAAAAGGTGGAGCTCGTACTCTGGAGTCTGCAATGCCAGATGAATGGCTGGATTTCCTTGCAATAGCCGGGTCTCCTAAAGATTGCGAAGATAGTATAAATCAATTTTTTGAAGCTGGCTCCTCTTCTGTTGTCCTCTGTATAGTCCCCACAGAGTCTTTAGCTGAACAGCTTCAGAAAATAGGTCAAGAAGTGCTACCTAACCTTTAGGTCTATTTTATAGTTTATTTAAAGGACTGTTTTTAATATATTATTTTGTGTGGGCGCATAGCTCAGTTGGCAGAGCGGGTGACTCTTAATCACTAGGTCCAAGGTTCGAATCCTTGTGCGCCCACCACTTTACACTTTATGATTAATCAATCGTGGATGATACTCGATTTTTGTGTGTAATGTTTACACCAGTGGCATGCATTGTCAGCTATCTGCCATTTTCTGTTAAAGTTTGTATGAATTGATATGTAGTTATGTTTTAAGATTTAAAAACTGACACCATCTTCTGTAAAAAAACCTCCACTAAATAATAAATACGACCTACTATAAAGTATAATATCTTCCATGAAGAACAACCTCATAGATATTTATTGTGAAAGATCCAATTTTGAGTATTGGGCTGAACCCATTAATGCGATAACTAATCTTGCATTTATTATCAGCGGCCTAATGATTGTCTATTTAATACGCAAAACAAGTAAAGCTGCAGTTAAAGATATAGTTTTATGGATTTTTTCAGGCCTGATTATAATTATCGGAATTGGTAGTTGGTTGTTTCATACTCATGCGAACAAATGGGCGATGATTGTTGATATAACCCCAATATTATTATTTGTCTTACTCTATACTTGGTTTGCTATTCGCCGTTTTGCCTCTGGCTCTATATGGGTCTGTTCCATTGCCGTTATAGCAACTTTAGTATTGTCATTCATTTTAGAAACACAAACAGGTTTTAATGGCGGAGCATACTTATCACCACTCCTAGCAATGCTAATAATGGGAGTTTTTCTTCATTACTTCAAAGGTCACCCTGCTGGAAAAGCCTTACTATTATCATGCATTATTTTTGGATTCTCATTAACTTTACGGAGCTTGGACGAGATCCTTTGCAATAATCTTCCAATTGGAACCCATTTCTTGTGGCACTTATTAAATTCGATAGTACTCTACATTGTCTCTAGAACTCTAGTGCTTAATTCGGCGCAGCGTGAGAAATAATCAAATTTATAAAATTATAGATATTCAGGATTTTCTATTTCGTTTCTTAAAAAGAGTTTATAAAACAACTATATAAGTCTATAAATTATAAATGTTTTTTATATTTTTATTGTCTATAGGCATTGATTTTATAGAATTGTCATATAAGTCTTAATCATCGGTCCTAAGATTCTAATTCTTGTGCATCCACTATAAAAATTCGAAAAGTAGAAAAAATGATACGACTTTCTCTAATATTGCTTGCAACTTCTTTATTGTCAGGATGCTCACTTTTTGGCATTCGAGATAACTATGAACATACCGCATATGTTGTCGTAGATAATTTGACAGATAAAGTTGAAATACGTCGCTATGAACGAAGATTAGCCGTTGAAACTACCGTGAATACTAAAGAATTTCGCGAAGGAAGAAATGAAGCATTCAGAGTTCTTTTCAAATATATATCTGGGGATAATGAAACAAATGAAGATATAGAAATGACTGCTCCAGTTGAATCTAAAAAAGTCTCAGAAGAAATATCCATGACCACACCGGTGGAGACATCACGCACCATTACAGGTGGAACCATTATGCGTTTTTTCTTACCCTCTGATTATACAATTGAAACCACCCCACGACCGAATAACCCTAGGGTTCGAATTATTGAGCTTGACCAACAACTGCAGGCAGTTCTTAGTTTTAGTGGCATTACGAAGGAAAATATAATCAAAAAAAATACTGATATTCTTCTAGATACAATCGTTAATTCAACATGGCAAGCTACAGGAGAGACTATGGCATATTCTTATGATCCACCGTGGACAATACCATTTTTAAGACGAAATGAGGTCGCTATTGTGGTTATTAAACCATAGGCCCACTCAACTTTTTTATTACATTATAAAGCCTCTTCGGCTCTATTAATATTTTTAGGATAATAAAACCTATTCTCAGATTAGAAATCTTAAAAGGTATTAAAATTTTGCTTAAAAAAATTCCATTAGACGATAAGGAATTTACTATCTCGCAAGTGAATAAATGCTTGAATTTATATTATGAATATAAGGATATACGCGAACGATATAGAAAAAATCTATTTCTTACTATTTCTGGTTTTTTTATATCAGTGGGACTAGCGGCACTTAGCCTTGAATGGGATACACACTGGATATTTGAATTTCTATCAGCCTTTGGCCTAGTAATTTTTCTTGCATCATGCATCGGTCTTCTGTGGTTATTTCGTTATACTTCAAGGACTATAAATACAAGAAAACAATATCTACTTTCTATAAATGATTTAGAAAATTTTGGGCTCTCTATAGGTCATAAATCAGATCTAGAAAAAAGATTAAATATAAGTCTTGATTCTTACCAAGATTCTTATAAACCAATTATAGTGGATACTAAATCAGGAGAAGAAATAGAACTGCCAAAATAAATTGTTAGGGTCTCAAGAACTATGGTTTTTGATTTAATTTTTCTACTTCAGGTAATACTTGACTAATTATCCTTTCAGTTTGATCAAAAATTTCATCATCATCATTACCTATAGGCCTCAGGACTATCTTTGAAATACCAGAATCAATAAAATCATGAATGTGTTTTATTACGTCATCTGAAGAGCCAACTATAATACGCCTTTCAGGATTTTTTATAAGCTTATTTTCAAAAAATGAGAAAGCCTCTTTAACAGATGGGTTATTATAAGACCCTAAATGATAAGAAAAGAATGCACCGTAATGATCATCATCTATTTTACGCCCCTCTTCTTTCAACGCACCCTTTATTGATCTTACAATAGGGTCCGTTTCTTCAGGGGTCTCTAGTCCACCCTGCCAACCTGTACCAAATCTTGCTGTTCTTCTAACAGCAGCCTCACTACTACCACCTATCCACATCGGAATATTTCTTTGTACAGGTTTGGGTGAGATTCGAGCATTTCTATATTGAAAATATTCACCTTCGAAATTTACACATGATTCCTCCCAGAGTAATTTTATTATCTGCAATGCTTCATTTGTTCTATTACCGCGACCTTTAGTAGGTCTATTAGTTGCTGACCATTCAGCTGCTTTCGCATTACCGATACCAAATCCAGGAAGAAGGCGACCATTACTTAGCATATCTACTGTCGCACATTGCTTGGCAAGGAGAAGCGGGTCCCGCAGCCCTACAGATAGAACATTCATACCAAATTTAATTTTTTTTGTTGCACCGGCAATAGAGGCCATAGCAACCATTGTTTCAAGGAAAGGAACTTCCGATACTAGACGATCTGTCTGCCATAAAGAGTCTATATTACCTTCTTCACACATTTTGACCCACTTCCAATATGCCTTTGCAGATGAAAATGGAAAATCCATCAAACCCATACCTACAGCTACGGTCATTTTTACCTCAAGTATATTAAGTATAAATAAATCAAATATTTTTAATTTTATATAAATGTAAGGAAATAAGATTTAACGGGATATATACATGTCATATAAAAATCATTGCAAATAGGTTTATATTAACAAGTTTTACTATAAATTTTGAACCTTAAAATAGACATCAATAGGATTTTATATAAAATCTTACATATACTTAGTCAGAAGAGAACTGATAGGATAGGGATCCAAATTTTGCAAGATACCAACTCAAGAATTTTAAGGTTTGGAGAATCAGTAACAAGATTTGAAGATGATCGTTTTTTGACTGGCGAAGGAAACTACGTTTCAGATATAATTGAACCGGATGTCGCTTATGCCAAAATCTTTCGTTCCGCTCATGCAGCTGGAAAAATTATTAAAATTAATGTCTCAGTAGCAGAAAAATTACCTGGTGTTTTGACTGTTTTGACAGGTGAAAATAGTAATAATGATGATATCGGATCGATAAAAGCTTTTCTAAAACGTCATAAACCAGATGGAACACCTAATTTTGAACCAGACTACCTTATTCTCCCCCGAACTCACATTCACCATATAGGTGAAGCCCTTGCTATAGTAGTAGCAGAAGATGAGCAAATTGCTGAAAATGCATGCGAACTTATTGAGGTAGAAATTGAACCGACTATACCAGTTACTAATCTACAAGATGCCTTAGCCCATGGAGCACCGAATGTCTGGTCTGAAGAACCTAGTAATATATGTTTCCAAGAAAACATAGGAGATAAAGATCGAGCTAAAAATTTTTTCGCTTCTGCAGATCATATTATTGAAGATGAATTTACTATATCACGTATTATTGCATCACCAATGGAAACACGCTCAGCTATAGGGTACTATGATCAATTAAATAATAAGTATTTATTGAAGACTGGAACTCAGGTTCCACATATGATGCAAAAAGAAATTGCTAAGAATGCTCTTGGCCTTGATCCTAATAATCTTCAAATTATATCTCCCGATGTCGGTGGAGGTTTTGGCTTAAAGGCCTCAGCTCAAAGAGAAATGGTTCTTGTACTCTGGGCTGCTAAACGAGTAGGTCGTCCAGTCCGATGGGTGGCTGATCGAAGAGAATCCTTCTTAGGCGATCATCATGGTAGAGATAACAGCGCAAAGGTTTCTCTAGCTCTGAATTCAAAAGGGGATTTCCTTGGTTTAAAAGTAAGAATGCTTTGTGCAATAGGTGCCTATATAGATAGTTTTGCACTTCATATTATGGTTAATAATATTGGTGGGCTATCAGGGCCATACCGTATTCCCAGTTATGATGTGGAAATTAAGGGTATTTTTACAAATACTCAACCCATTGCCCCTTATCGAGGAGCGGGAAGACCTGAGGCAACTTACTGTATAGAAAGAATTATCGATATAGCAGCTCGACGTATAGGATTTAATCCGATTGAGCTCAGAAGACGCAACATGATACCTACTGAAGAAATGCCATTCGATACTGGTTTAACTTTTACATATGATAGTGGGAAATTCGAGTCAGTAATGGATAGCGCCCTGTCTCTAGCAGATGCAGATGGATTCTGTGAGCGTAAAAAAAATGCGCGGGAAAGGGGACTCCTACTTGGTCAAGGGTTAGCTTATGCTGTAGAAATTGCGAATGGACCACAGGGCACACCAGGCCATGAAGTCGCAAAAATTTATTTTAAAGAGAATGGAGACGCAAGAATTTCTGTAGGAGCTCACAACCATGGGCAAGGGCATGAAACAATTTTTAAACAACTAGCTGGAGAATTTCTTGGTTTAAATTCCAAGAGGATAGAAATAGAATTTGGTGATACCGATAAAATAGATGATGGTGTTGGTACATTTGGCTCTCGTTCAGCAGCCACTTGTGGAGCAGCAATCCGCTCTGCTTCATTAAAAATTGTTGATCAAGGGAAGTCTATTGCATCAGAGATTTTTGAAGCAAATCCTCAAGATATTATTTTCCGTGATGGCACGTTTTCAGTGCAAGGTACAGATGTAGAAATAAATATACATGATTTAGCAAAAACTACTACTGATAAACCTTACTTTAATAAAGGTTTAGATTTTACTGCATTCTCCAAAGATTCTCCAGATGATTGTACTTTTCCTAATGCATGCCATATATGTGAAGTGGAAATTGATCCAGACACAGGTTTTATACAATTAACACGCTATTATATTGCTGATGATGTTGGAAGAGCTCTTAATCCATTGCTCCTTGCAGGTCAATTTCATGGAGGAATAGCACAGGGTATTGGTCAAGCCCTGTTAGAAGAAATAGTTTTTGACAAAAAAAATGGTCAGATACTAACTGCTTCATTCATGGATTACTGTCTTCCACGAGCTGATGACTTACCTTTTTTTGATATCGTGAATTTTGATGTACCAAGTCAAAACACTTTATTCGGAATTAAAGGCGCAGGAGAAGCGGGAACCGTTGGTAGTATAGTCGCAGTTATAAATGCCGTTGCAGATGCACTTTCATCTGCCGGGGCTGAAATGCCAAAAATGCCGCTCACCCCAGAACGAGTTTGGAAGTCACTTAAAAACGCAAAATAGATAATAATTATAAATATATAATATTAATGAACAAAGTACTATAGCGGGGAAAAAATAATGGAAAAAAGTAATCAAGATTACTCAATACATCCAGATGATGTGGCGCAATGGAGACAGGACAACGTCCCAATATTTAACAAAAATAAATTCAAGCTTGGTGTCTTCGGTAGTAACTGTTCAAATGGATGTACTATTACCCATGCTGAAACTAGTTTTGAGCCAACATATGATCATAATGTTAAGATTGCAAAGCTTGCAGATCAACTTGGTTTTGAAATGCTTGTACCAGTTGGTCGATGGAAACACTTTGGCGGGACAACGCAATTTAATGGTACAAACCTTGAAGTGTACACTTGGGCAACCGCAATGGCCTGCAATACACAAAATATTATGTGCTTTGCTACTTCACATGTTCCTACAGTCCACCCCATACTTGCGGCAAAACAAGCATCAACAATTGACCAAATATCTAATGGAAGGTTTGGACTAAACGTTGTATGTGGCTGGTTTAAACCTGAAATGGAAATGTTTGGAGTCAAACAACTTCCGCACGACGATCGCTACAAAATGGCAGATGAATGGATGAAGATTGTTAAAAGACTATGGAATGAAGATGATTTTGACCATGAAGGAGAATTTTATAAAATAAACCAAGGGTTTCTATCTCCAAAACCCGTTCAGATGCCCCATCCCGCAATAATAAATGCTGGGTCTTCACCAGCTGGTAGAGACTTTTCTGCACAGCATGCAGATTTTAATTTCCTATCAATTAATACTTTTGAGCAAGCAGCAGAAATGGTTAAAGATATTAAAAACCGTGCTAGTGACTATGGACGTAGGTGCGGAACTATGAGTTACGGGTTGATATGCTGCCGAGATACAGAAAGCGAAGCAAAGGCTCTATACAAAAATATAGTTGATAATGGCGATTGGGGCGCAACAAATACGATCATTGAATTGATGCTCGGAGAAAACTACTCTTACGGAGATAATAAAGACGCAATAAAGGCTATGGGTGAACGGTTTATTGCTGGATGGGGCTCATATCCGCTTGTTGGAACGCCTGAGCAAGTTGTTGAAGAAATGGTAGAAATATCAAATTTAGGGATAGAAGGCTATATTGTCTCCTGGTTAGACTATCACCAAGAAATGGAATATTTTGGCAAAAAGGTATTACCACTTATGAAAGAAGCTGGACTAAGAGTTTAGATAAGACTGATAGTATGCTAAAAATGTATATAGTGTCTGGTTTCCTGCGTAAATTATATTCAAAAATAGATAACGAAAGAGCTATTAATGAATGAGAGACGATACGAAAGGCTCAGAAAAGCCCTAGAGAAGGGAACTATATCTATAGGTTTTTACGATCGTGCTTTACTCCGCCCAGATTCGCCAGCATTTAGCTGGCCTGATATTCTTATACCTGGTGTCTTAATGCTGATAGCTCTTATTCTTGATTTTGCATTCGCGCCCTTAAGCGTAGCCCTACTAAGTTTAGGAGCGGCAATCGCAATCGTGATGCTCGGGTACGTAAGGTGGATAAAACGTCGCGTACGTAAAAGGGCATGGAAACTAGCACTATCTGGAGTTGATAATTGGAACGCACTTTGGGAAAGTGGTGGAGTATCGATTTGGCTTGCCCGCCGCATTGGAATAGGATGTGACTCTCCTGATGGAGACTGGAGTGAATTTGTAAGGCATCAAGTTGATAGAGCAAGGCCCTCAACAGGAGCTGCTCCAACACCTTCTGATTTTAGACAAGCGCTTTCAGTTAACCGCTCAATTAATGATGAAGAGAATAAATTTCAGGATACAAAAAGAGATACAAAGAAGAAATCAAAAGAGGCGGATGACCGGGATCGTCGAAGGTTATAAAAACACAAATACTATATTTCTAATTATTTAAAAAACATAAACGGGAATCACTAAAAATGAAATGGATCAAAGAATACCGAATGTCCAAACCCACACTCTGCGATAATTTAATTGATGGCTTTAATGCTGCAAAAAATATGGGATTTGCTAGCCCAGGGAGGAGCGCCCGGGGTGTAGACAAGGAGTGGAAAGATTCAGAAGATGTAACATTTGCATGTCTTCCTGTTAACGAATACGCTGAAACCGCTCAATCCTATAGAGAACATATGATGGAGTGCCTAAATGAATATCTTAAGTCATTTCCAATTCTTAAGTCAGCAACTGGTAGATTGGGATTTCTAGAGCCACCTCAGATTCAAAGATACTCGCCAGGAGCTGCTTTTTTTGGGGAACATTATGAAAGTAGCAGCAGAGATATTGCTCATAGAGCATTGGCTTTCATGACCTATCTTAATAGCATAAAAAAGGGAGGTGGTACAAAATTTGTAAGCCAAGATTTTATATGCAAACCTCGAAAGGGTAAAACGGTCATCTGGCCCGGGGGGTTTACACACACCCATCAAGGAGTAGTAGCACCGGATGAAGAGAAATACATAATCACTGGGTGGATAAGCCACCTCGGGGATTAATGAGAATTAGAGAATTTTTATTAACACCTATATTAGGATGTTATGCCTTCGAACTCTTCCAACGACAGTAGAGCCTCTTAATAGGATCCATGAATGGCCTAATAACCAGGGTCATACAAATCAGTGTGACGAAGTATATGAAACCAACCCCTACTCCACTCTGAAAGCTCTCGACTGGAACTAAATCTATCATCCATATAAGTGTGATGAGACATATTCCAAGTGCAATGAAATAAGCACCACGTTCGTTAGTTGCAAACATAAAATCTACAACTTTTTTTGCAGTCTCCGAAAAATCTTTGTTGGCCATAGAATTCTCTTTCACTTTAAAGTCTGTTGCCGGTATTCGGATCGAAATAATGAATTGAGCTAGTGTCTATAGAGATATTGATTGGTGTTCCGTCACTATAATCCCTTACCCCCTCAACAGTGAAAACTAAGCTCTGTCCGCCTATATCTACTCCAACAGTAGTGTGCATACCAAGCGGTTCCAAATCATTAACTTTTCCAGAGACCAAGGTGCCGCCGCCACTATTTTGATCCCCTTCAACTAGGCTAATAGCAGTTGGCCTTAAACCAATTTCTACCTCTTTGACGCTTGGCAAATTCCCCGCATGCTGAGCAGATAAAGCAACCTCTATTCCACCAATTGAGAGGCTTGGTTTATCAGAAGTGCTAGTAATCTCAGCAGGAATTACATTCATAGACGGATTTCCAACAAATCGAGCGACATCTCTACTATTAGGTTTGTCATATAATTCTTGGGCAGGGGCCGCCTGTGCTATTTTGCCATCCATCAACACAACAACTTGATCGGCAAGAGCAAGCGCTTCGGTATAGTCAGGAGTAGCAAATATAAATGTTCTGCCCAACTCTTTCTGCAGTCTCTTTAACTCAGTACGTAGATCAATCCTTAACATAAAATCGAGACTACTTAGGGGCTCATCAAGAAGATAAAAATGAGGCTCACGCACCATAGCTCTTCCTAGAGCTACGCGCTGCTTTTCTCCACCGCTAAATGTACCTGGAGTACGGTCAAGAATATGTTCTATCTTCAAGAGACCAGCCACTTCGGCAACTTTTGATTTTATAAATGACTTTTCCGCTTTTGCAATTCGAAGTGGAGAAGCGATATTCTCATATCCTGTCTTATTTGGATAAAGTGCTAGGTTATCAAAAATCATCGCTATGTCGCGTTGATTTGGCTGCCATTTAG
>CEUL01026718.1_pt1 | contig 22911 bp, 20 predicted proteins | sample 427021 | NCBI WGS metagenome assembly CEUL01 (sample SAMEA2622800, study PRJEB7988) | marine metagenome | isolation source: saline water (ENVO:00002010), including | reverse complement strand
AAACATCTCTAACAACATTTTCTAGTATTAGAATTATCGATTTTGATGGTAAAGAGTGGGAATTCTATGCTGAAGAAGAATTTATTGGATTTTTCCCATCTCATTTACAGGAGCATATAGTTCAAGATTATCCATTAAAAATTAAGTTTGAGTTCTCTAAAGATGGGAAAAAATATATTACTGAAATATGGGACTAGTTATAATTGATTCTTCAATTTCATCCATATTGGCAAACCCTTCAAACCTTTCAACTATAATGCCATTTTCGTCAATATAAAATGTCCAAGGCTCAGTAGCTAATTCCCACAGATAAACGATTTCAGATTGTATCCCTATAGAATAATCCCCATTGAGTAACATTTCATCTGGATTTTCGAAAATTTCTACGTGTATAAAATCAATAATATTTGAATACTTGTCTGCGAGTCTAGACAATACTTCTACTTGAGGACCGCATGTCTTAGTAAAACAGAATCCTGGAGTGGAAAAGGATAAAATAATTGGTCTTTTGTTATTCAAAGAATCTACTAAGTTATTTGCATAAAGCCTTGAATCAGGATTTATGGCACTACTTATTTTTTTGATTTGTTCGATACTAGTAGCTGTTTTGTTAACGGTAAGTGGTGCTAAATCACCTACGTTTGGAGCTTCTGTATTTGATTTAACTAAAATCGCTGCTTCTCCGTTATAGTTTTTGCCATCTTTTATGTATGAAAGATAAATTTTCCAGAATCCAGGTTGGTTAAATGTTAGGTAAGTAGTGTAAATTCCTCCTTTTATCGGCCATTCTCTCCATTCAACCTCTTCTTGAAGATTTTTTTGTAAACAAGTTTCTTCGTGGCAATATTCTATAGAAATTTTATTTTTTATATCATATATGGGATTATTATTTTTATCACTCAGGATAAAGGGTAATCTAGCTTTTCCGACCCCTATGTCGCTAGCAAGTATACGAATATTTATATCTGCTTGATCTACTTGTTTCTCATTGGATGAACATCCAAAAATAATTAGAAGAAAAACGGGTAAAAATAATAATTTATAAATCTTCATAATAGTAATTAATTTTACATTTTTTTATATGTTTATTTATAAAAAAGATGTAGTATTTTTAATGTTTAAATTGTTATTTGGGAATAAAGTTTATAAATGTTAAATTCTACAGGCACGATCCAAAGTATTGAAATAAGGTATTTAGAAGCAAAATTAGATAAACCTTTTGGTTGGTCGCAAAGATGGACTACATCAAGAAGTATTATCATTTTGAAACTTACAACCTCGGAAAACTATGTAGGTTGGGGTGAAACATATGGATCTTACAATACATGTCTTGAGATGAAATCTTTAGCTGAATTAGTTGTTGGGCATGATTCAGATAATATAAACAAAATTAATAATAAGATTTTTGATCAAACATTTCAAAGTCATGCCTTCGCTGGGGCAACTTCATCTTTTTTGAGTGCATTGGATATTGCTTTATATGATATAAGAGGTAAATTTCTAAATGAACCTATATCTACGCTTCTTGGAGGATCTTTAAGAAGAAATATTCCAGTTTATGCCACAGGGTTATATTATCTTGAAGGTTTTCCTATAAAGCCTCATTTAGATGAGGCACTTGGATATGTTGAGAAAGGTTTTAAAGGGATGAAAATGAAGATAGGTGGATTGCCTATTATTGATGATGCAAAAAGAGTCAATCAAACAAGAGAAGCAATTGGTCCAAATATTAAGCTTATGATTGATGCAAATGAAGCATATGACAAAAGAACGGCATTAGAGATGTCTGAACTTGTTAGTGAAGATAAAATAACATGGTTTGAGGAACCGTGTCCATCTAGAGACTTTCATAGTAATCGTTATGTTACAGAAAATTCAAAAATTCCTATTTCTGGCGGAGAGTCACTTCATACAAGTCTAGAATTTTCTAGAGTGATTTCAGAAAATGTTTTTGATATTATACAACCTGATATCTGCTCAGTAGGCGGGGTTTCTGAAATGAGAAAAGTTGGAAATATGGCTAATTCTTTTGGAGTAAAAATAAATCCTCATTTTTGGGGTACGGGGATAAGTTTTGCAGCTGTATTGCACTGTATGTCTGTTCAGCCAATTCTAAATAACAGTCAAATAAATAGTCCATATGAAAATCAATCAGTATTAGAATTTGACCAAACTCCTCATCCTATTAGAGATGAATTGACCGATAGGTTCATACTAAAGAATAGTTCTGTAGAAGTTCCTCAAAAACCTGGTTTGGGTATAGAAATTAACGAAGAAGTTTTAGATAAATATATTAAAGGAGAAATCATAAATGTCTAGTAGTAATATTCCAGATATCGATCCTATTATAGTTGCACCAACAAATTTACCTGTTAAAGATGATGATTCATTGGATTATGATGCATTAGCAAGAAATATTGAAAAATTTTGTGATACTGCTCTTTCTGGATTCGTTGTTGGAAGTTACGGTGGAGAAGAATTTCATATAAGTGAGCAAGAGAAAGTTATGGCAATGAAAACTGTATCAGAGGCTCATAGCGGAAGAAAATTTGTTATTGCTGGAATTGATGCTCTTTCTCCAACAGAAGCTATTAGAATGTCTGAACTTTATGCAAAAAATGGTGCTGATATGGTTAGAGTTAGAATTCCACCATCTGCACCTCAACACTACCATAAAAAACCTAATCAGGAATCAATACAAGATTATTTTGAAAAAATCTCAAAAAATAGCCCTTTGCCTATAATTCCAATACATCAACCAAAAGCACCTGGAGGGGTAGATATTTCTCCCCAGGAGTTATACGATATAACTTCTATGGATAATATGTTTGCCTATATACACTCCTTGAATTTTAGGTATGAGACTAGAATGCCTGCTTTTATAAACCCAAAAGTTAAGTTTTGGTCTTGTAATGGTGCTCTACTTCTAGCATCTGGAATGCTGGGAGCTGTTGGCGCATGTTTACTTTTTGGCAATTGGGGCCCTCATATCGCTCGAGATATAATAGATTTATGTATGAATAAACGATTTGAAGAAGCACAAAAACTCCAACAAAAAATTAATTGGATTGATTTTTTGGGTATATCTTGGGGAGTTGGGGTGCAAAAGGCAGGACTAAACTTACTTGGTTATGAAGGAACTGTACCAAGAAAACCTAATTTGCCATTAAACTTAGACCAAATTGAAGAGATAAAAGATGCTCTTATTTTTGCTGGAATTTTGAACTCTGATGGATCTCCAGCACCACAAATCTAATAAAGGACAATAATATGACAACAAATATTTCTAAAAATTCTAGTCCAAGCGACTTAAAAATTACAGACATGAGAATTGCTGTAGTAGGTAAAGGTGGATGGAGGTGGCCAATAATTAAGATTTTTACTAATCAAGATATAATTGGTTTGGGCGAGGTACGTGACGGAGCTTCTGCCAGGTATGCACTAATGCTCAAAAGTAGGCTTCTTGGGGAAAATCCATGTGAAATTGATAAAATATTCCAAAAAATCAAACAATTTGGAGGTCACGGTAGGCTTGGAGGAGGTGTGTGTGGAGTAGAGATGGCTCTTTGTGATCTTGCCGGTAAAGCCTACGGTGTTCCAGCTTATATGCTTGCCGGAGGCAAGTATCGAGATAAAGTCAAAGTATATGCTGACACCCCTCTAAAAAAAGATCCTAAAGAAATGGGAGAAGCATTGAAAGGTAGAATGAAGAGAGGATTTGAATTTTTGAAAATGGATATAGGTTTGTGGATTGCTTCAGAATTTGAAAATGGAGTAATTAATAAGAAAGAAATCAAAGAATCTGCCACCATTATGCACCCTTTTACTGGCATCCAAGTTACTGATTATGGGATTTCTAAAATGAAAGACTATGTTTCAGCTGTTCGTGATGTAATTGGATATGAAATTCCTTTAGCATCAGATCATTTTGGTCATATGGGTGTAGAAAATGCAATAAGAATTGGTAAAGCCCTAGATGAATTTTCATTAGCTTGGTACGAAGATATGATACCTTGGCAATTTGTTGACCAATGGAAGATGCTAAAAAATAGAGTTGATACTCCTGTATGCACAGGAGAAGATATATATTTGAAATCAGGTTTTGAACCTCTTGTTGAAGAAAGAGCAATTTCGGTTGCCCATCCTGATCTAGCTACATCAGGTGGAATTATTGAAACCAAACGAATTGCAGATTATTGTAGAGATGCTGGGATTGGAGTAGCCTTGCATCAAGCAGGCTCTCCTGTAGTTGCAATGGCCAACGTTCATTGCGCAGCTGCGATTGATAATTTTATTGCTTTAGAAATGCATTCTGTAGACAATCCATGGTGGGACGATTTAGTTAGCATTGTTGGGTCAAATGATAAAAAAATTATTAAAAATGGTTATGTAGATGTACCGGTTGGCCCTGGCTTAGGTATTGAACTGAATGAAGAAGTTATAGAAGAATATTTGGCTGATCAAAAATCAGATAAACGAGGAAGGTATTTCTCAATATATCCTAAAGGCTTGTTTGAAAATACCGACGAATGGAATGAAATTGATTCACATGATAGAACTTGGAGTTAATATTTATTTTTTATAATATCTGTATTTTCTGATACCTGGGACTTTAAACCAGATTGTAATTACTATAAATATTGATAGCGCACCTCCTACTATCATTGTTCCGCTAGCACCTATAATTACGGCTAAAAATGCTACTTCCATTTGGCCAATATTATTAGCACTTTGAGCTGCAAAAGAGTGAGCACTTGATGCCCTTCCTATCAATCTGTCAGGTGTGGTTAGTTGAACAATTGTTTGACGCATAGTCATTCCAACAGAATCAGTTGCTCCTAGGATTGCTACTATGATTAGGCCTAACCAAAAAATAGGATTTAATCCAAATAAGATTAAACCTATCGCGTATGCCATAGTAGAATAAAGTACTATTTTCCCTTTACCTTTTATTTTTTCTGTAACAAGTACTACTAATGATCCAAGTACCCCTCCAAGGGCGTTTGCTGAAGCTAGTAGACCGGTTCCCTCTGCTCCCATACCATAAAGTCCTTGAGAGAATAAAGGAAAAAGCATTCTGTAGAAACTCAAAATTGTTACTCCAACATCTAAAAGATATAATCCAGGAAGTATTGGATGTTTGAAAACATAAACAGCTCCTTCTTTTAGTGCTTCAAATTGAGATATATTTTTTGTACTTTGATCTGGTTTTCCATCAGCCATAATTAGTGCTGGGCTAACCATACTAATTAATCCAAAAATTGTGCCAACTAAAAATGTTACAGATACACCAAACTGGACATAAAATAGCATAAATATTAGAGGAGATACTATCTGACCAATTTGAAATGAGGCAGTTTGAATTGTAATTCCTTTGGTCATGTTTTGTTTTTCTATCACTCTTGGTAATAATGCTGGTCTAGCTGAATTGCCTAGCATATTAACAATTGCAGTAAGACCCGTAGTAACAAAGATCATCCATGGTGCCAGAGTATTGGTAAAAGCAACAATAGTTAAAAAAAGAAGGGCAACAAAGGAAAATCCTTGGGTAAATATCATAAGTTTTTTCCTGTCAAAAATATCCGCTAAGAGTCCACCATATATAATTAATGGCATAGTCCCAAGCTGAATAACTCCTAATAATCCAAGTGATGCTGCAGATCCAGTTTCTTCAAATAGCCATTGAGTGCTTGCGAGTAATCTTAGTTGCATTGCTACAAGCATGCTAATTCCGGACAGCCACAGAAAAAAATAATCTTTACCTAAGATTTTCAGATCAGATATAAAATTATTAATTATTTGAAAAATACTAGTACTCTTTATTATGATAGACTTGAAAAATATTATAACTTGAATTTACATTTAGTTTGTTATAACTTCAAGTGAAAATACTAAAATTTAAGGTGAAAACATGTATCAAGAATTAAGAGGTAAATCAGTAATTGTTACCGGAGGTGCCTTGGGTATTGGAGCAGCAACTGCAAAAGCATTCGCTAAAGCGGGATCTTTAATAACTATTTTTGACCTCAATAAAAATGCCGGTACGGATACTGTAAAATCGATAACTGAAGAAGGTGGAGAAGCTCAACTTTTTCATGGAGATGCTAGTAAATCTGATGATTGTATTGGTGCGGTTAGTATGGCAATAAGTAAATATAAATCTCTTTCGATTCTATTTAACAATGTTGCTATACAGCCACCTGACTCTTATCTTGATGCGGTAGACTTACCAGAGGAAATGTGGGATCAAATAATAAATGTGAATCTAAAAAGTAGATATTTGATGGCAAAATTTTCAATTCCTCACATGAAAAAATTAGGTAAAGGTGTAATAATTTCTGTAGCTAGTGTTCAAGGATTACAATCAATGCCTCTCGTGCCGGCTTATGCTGCTTCTAAGGGTGGTGATCTGTCACTTATGAGGCAAATGTCTTTGGATTTTGCAAAAGATAACATTCGTTTTGCATCGATAAATCCTGGAACGATAGAAACCCCTATGGTTTTTAATGCTCTTGAAGGGACAGGAGAAAATATTGAAGAGGGATTAATAAATTCTGCTCAAGCTCATCCTTTGGGAAGAAATGGTAAACCTGAAGAAATAGCAAAAATGGCACTTTTTCTATCAAGTGATAATGCTCAATTTATTACAGGATCTCATTTTAATGTAGATGGTGGTATGATGGCTAAGGGCGCATGGGCTAGTTCTGTTGGCGCATCAGGGTCAAATTAAATTTGCCTAAATATATGCTATGGAGTTATCAGGGTAGACTTTGTCGCCCCTATGCCATGAATTCTTGTAAGGGTATTTATTAAAAAAATCATCATTAATATCAATTCCCAGTCCAGGACCTTCAGGTATTTTGTAAAATCCTTCAATGACATTAGGTACATTAGTAACAGATTCAATCTCATTTTCTTTGTAGGTCCTAGTTTCTTGTATTAAGAAATTAGAAGTAGCCGTATCAAAGTGTAAGTTTGCCGTAGTTGCCAATGGACCCATAGGATTGTGAGGGGCTACGGTAAGATCGTGAGCTTCAGCCATAAATGCAATTTTTCGCATTTCTGTAATGCCACCTACAATGCATAATTCAGGTTGTAAAATATCAACAGCATTCTCTCTAACCAGGTCCCATAATTCAAATTTTGTGTACAAGCACTCGCCAGTGGCAAGTTTACATTTCATTTTTTCCCTTAATTTCCCCATTTCAAATCTATTTTCCATTCTAATTGGTTCTTCAACAAACCAAGGATTAAACTCCATTAAGACATCTGATAATTCTAGAACTCTTATAGGTTCAAAAATTGCTGCATGGGCATCAAATCCTACCTCTATACTGCCTCCTATTGCATTTCTTATAGCTAAAAATCTTTCCCTTGCATCTTTTAGAGCTTGATTCCATGTCATATCTCTCCAATTAGGGTTAAACGGGCTTGTTTTCAACGCAGTATAACCTAAGTCAACATATTTTTTTGCATCATCAGCAAGTTCATTTGGAGTCGATCCATGAATATCAAAATATGCTCTTATTTTATCTCTGTATTTCCCTCCAAGTAATTCATATAAGGGCACATTTAAGTATTTTCCTTTTATATCCCATAAACTTTGATCAATTCCAGATAGAGCTGATAAACCAGATGATCCTATAGGAAATCTTGCCCCTTGATAACATAAAGCCCAATTTCTTTCTATCTCAAAAGCATTTTGTCCAATTAGTTGTTCAGCGAAATACTCAACCCATGCAGGCGCTGCTTTGTCAGGTCCTACATGATAAATCTCCCCAACACCATAAAGTCCAGATTCTGTATGGGTTCTAACATAAACAAGATTTCCATTGTTTTTATGTGTAGATAAGAGACATTCTATTTTAGTTATTTTCATTTTTATTAACCTTGTAACTGATAATTTATAGAAAGCCAGGAGATCCGTCCAGATAATCCTTAAAACCTCTATCCCAATTCATTGGAGGGTTTTTTGATATTTCTTTATGGTTTAGACTCATTCCTAGGCCAGGTTCTTTAGGAAGATTGAAAAAACCGTTTACAGGATACCAATCTTCATTGATAAATTTAGATTTTTCTTTTTTGTTATCACCATGCCATTCAAGAATGGCAAAATTATTAATTGAAGCAGCATGATGAACGCTAGCTGCTGTACTTATAAGTCCCAATGGGTTATGGGGTGCTACTGTAACGTAGTGAGCTTCAGCAATTGCAGCGATTTTTTTTGCCTCTAAAAGACCTCCGCAACATAGTAGATCTGGCTGAATAATATCAACTGCATTTGAGTCCATAAGTTCAGTAAATCTATGAAGACCATACAAATTTTCTCCTGTAGCTAGAGCAACTCTAATATTTTTTCTAATTTCGTAGCTTGAATTTACAAAATCTGCTCTCGCTGGCTCCTCAACAAACATAAGATTATAGTCTGACAAAGTGTTTGAAAGTTCAATAGACTTAGAAGGTTCAGGTATCGATGTATGAAAATCAACTGCAAGATCTACTTCATCCCCAACAATACTCCTAATGACACTCAGTCTATTATCAGCCTCTTTTACTGCATCTAGCCAGTTAATAGTTCTCCAGTATGATGGAAGTGGGCTAGTCTTGAAAGCCGAGTACCCTTCTTCAATTAAGGATAAAGCATTGTTCCCTAGCTCTTCAGGGGAATCTCCATATATAGCATGGTAAACTCTAACTTTATTTCTTGTGGCTCCTCCAAGGAGTGAATATACAGGTTGATTAGAATTTTTACCTATTATGTCCCATAATGCTATATCTATTCCTGATAGGGCAGACCAACCAACTTGCCCAAGAGGGAATCTAAGGTTATTTTTAGCTCTTTTTAGAAGCCATTCTATTCTTGTAGGATCTTCGCCAATAAACCAAGATCTTATTTCTTCTACAAATGAGATAACAGATTTATCAGGTCCTATAGAGTAACATTCACCAGTACCAACAATTCCATCCTTAGTTGCAATCTCTATGAATATATTGTTTCTTGTGCCATCTGATGCATGAAAAATATCAATGCTTTTAATAATCATAATAAAAAAATTTAGCACTTATAGATGAGTTTGTCACTAAATAAAATGCTATATTTTATTATGTTTTGATTTATCAGAAACCTTCAATATGAATTGAGTATGAATATTACAGAGCATTACAGTCTAAATATAACACTAAAAATATTATTTTGGAAAGAATAATAAATAATCTAAATAGTTGTTGTAAGAGAGGAAAAGTAACTTAAAATTATCAATATTTTAGATTATTATTATTTTCAAAATTAACTAATTTATTAATTAGGAAAAAAATAAAAATAAAATGATAAAAAAGAGGGTATTTGGTACATTGTTATATTAAAAGATTAAAAATAAATAATATACAATACAAATATCTTGATTTTATCCAATTTATTAGATAATATTAAGATTAAATAAGATTAAAGTAAGATAATATGCCAAAAGTTAATAGTTATTTATATCCTGAGTACTCTTTGCAGGGCTCTCTTGATATTATTAGAAATATATATGATAATTTTGCAGGAGAGGTATCTAGGGCTGGTTTAGCGTCTATAATGTCCATGTCTGAGCGTGGAGGAGCATTTACTGATAGGTTGGCTTCATTTAAGATATGGAATTTATTAGAGGGTAAGAGCAAACTTAAGATTACATCTTACGGTATAAATATTATTACCTCTTATTCACCAGATCTAGTAATTAAGGATATTATACTTGGTGTTCCATTGTTTAATGAAATTGCAACTAGGGTCGATAGGCTAGGGGGGCACTATACAAAAGAACAAATAAAAATTATTATTTGTGATATTACTGGTGCGTCAATTGATGATCATGATAAAAAATTAAACCATATTTATACTATTTTTCATCAGGTATCTAGATACGTTAGTTCAAAAAATAATCTTGAAAATTCAAATCATTCCAAAACAGATGCAAAAAAATTAAAAATTCAATTTGATGATTTTATTATTGAATCTGAATTAAATATTTCTAATATTGATACAGCTTTGGTTTCTTTGTGGAGTAAAAGATCAGAGTTAGAAATTAATTCTAGTAAATCTCAACCTTCGCCATTAGAAATTCTTATTAGAAATAAGTAGAAATTATGGCTTTAAAACAATAGAAGTAGTATTTTCTTTTTTGTATAGTTGGTATGCATTTATAGCATCTTGTACTGGAATTACGTGAGAAACTAGTGCTGTTATTTCTATAGACTTTATCATTAGTCTCTTGACCAATAATTCTACTTTTTTTGTTGTAGGGCGTTCATCTATAAAAATTGTATCTTCTTCAATTTTATATCGGTTCAGAAACAGTGAGGCTGATTGTTCCTCAATAAATATAATTTTCTTAAAATTATTTTCACTGATTATTTTGAAAAGATCTTCTTGATCTTCAATTAATCCAACTATAAATGCATCGAAAATTGGAATTTTTGAAGAATAAACTTTTTCTACTAAATTTTCAAATATTTTTTTTTTGAAAATATTTTTTTCTTTGACACAAATATTGTAATTCTTTTTCATTGATAAAGAATGTATTGCTCCTATTGTGCTATTGTAAAAACCGTTAGTAATAAATGTTTTGATATTTGAGTTAGATTGTAAAAAATTTTCAATAGAATAATATCCATATGAATAATCTCCTCCAAGTAATACTGCTCTTTCCTCTATTGCTGGGCTGATCTTAATCAGGTTTTTGTCAGCATAGGGGATTTTTACATATTCTGCATGTCCACCAGGTAGTTTAGGGGTTCCAAAAAAAAGATCTTTTCTATCTTCTATTTTTGAATTGTTTATTACTAAATCATTTATGTCAAATTTATTAACATTTGATCCTATTTCAACAATATTTCCAGCAAACTCTGAACCTGGGATGCAATTATTAGATTTTGTATAGTGGGCAAAAAATCTATCTCTTTCTGATATAGTACTACTAGTTACCATAATTATTGCTTCATGTGATTCACATATTTCAGGTCGTTCAGTACTTGCTATATATACTCTATTTTTATCAATATGTAGGCTTAGCATTTTATATATTCTCTTTAATTTTTTTTGCCAATTTTTTAGAAAATCCTTTCAGTAATGCTATTTCAGAATCTGGGGCCTGTCTAATCTTGTTTACTGAACCAAAATGTTTCAACAAAAATTTTCTTTTTGCAGCTCCAATACCATCTATAGAATCAAGTATAGATTTATTTGAGTTATTACTTCTCAAATTTCTATGAAAATTGATTGCAAATCTATGAGATTCATCTCTAATTCTCTGTAATAAGAATAGGGGTTTTGATTTTCGATCAATTATTAGTGGATTATCCTGATGCGGAATAAAAATTTCTTCCTCTCTTTTTGCGAGAGATATAATGGGAATATCCGCTAGCCCAAGTTGTAGTAAAGCATGAAATGACTTCGATAATTGGCCTTTTCCTCCGTCAATTATAATTAGGTCTGGTTTTTGTGAAAAACTTGACTCTTTATTTTTTTTATCTACCAAGTAGTTACATCTTCTTTTTACAACTTCATACATTGATGCAAAATCATCATTGTTATCGTGAGACTTAATCTTAAATTTTCTATAATGTGATTTTTTTGGTTTTCCATTCTCAAAAACTACCATGCTACCCACTGTGTTAGTACCTTGTATATGAGAAATATCAAAGCACTCAATTCTCTTTGGTGGAGAGATTAGGTTTAAGTCCTCTTGTAGTTCAGAAAGTGTTCTTTTTTCTTCACTTATTTTAGCATTATGCTTTATTTTATATTGATTGTATCCTTCTTGAGCATTTCTTTTTACCAAGTTTAGTATCTTCAGCTTTTTTCCTATGGTAGGTTTTATAATTTTTACATTATATTTTTCGTTGTTAATCTCATTTAGCCAAATTTCTAGTTTGGTTTTTTTTTGTAGTTTTTCAGGAATTATGATTTCTTTTGGTATATGGGATGATTGATAATAAAACTGTTCAATAAATTTGGAAATTATAGTCTCTGTACTTTCTTCTTGTGTTTGTAGCATCATAAAATTTTCACGCCCAAGGAGGTTCCCGTTTCGAATAAAAAAAACTTCTATCCATGATTCCTTCTCATTTTCAGAAATATTTATTACATCTGTATTCTTGAAATCAACTCCCATTACCTGTTGTTTTTCATAGATATTTTCTATAGCCTTTATGCGGTCTCTAATCAAAGCAGCTTTTTCGTATTTCATATTTTCAGACGCACTTTTCATTTCATTTCTTAATTCTGACATTACTTTTTGAGTATTACCTGAAAGAAATAAAGATGCTTCATCAATAACTGTTTTATATTCTTTTTGACTCGCATTCCCAGTACAAGGGGCAATACATCTTTTGATATGAAACTCTAAACAAGGACGAGAATCTTTTCCTGTGATTTTTTTTGTACATGTTCTATAGGGGAAAAGTTTATTAAGTAAATTTAGTGTTTTTCTTACACTAAATGCTGAAGCAAAAGGCCCAAAGTATTTAGCATTTTTATCAGATGCTTTTCTTGAAACATATATTTTAGGAAACGGATCATTAAAGTCAACTTTTATATATGGATAATTTTTATCATCCTTAAGTCGAACATTGTATTTAGGCTTATGTTTCTTTATAAGTGAATTTTCTAAAAGAATAGCTTCTTGATCTGTATCGGTAGTGATAAACTCAAAATCTTGAATTTTATTCACAAGTTCTATAGTTTTAGAAGAAAAATTTTTATTTGATCTGAAATATGAACTAATCCTATCTCTTAAGGAATTTGACTTACCTATGTAAATTATTTGTTTGAGTTCATCTAAAAATATATATATACCCGGGCTTTTGGGTAGTATAGATATTCTTGATTCAAATGTAGATTTATCTTTGATCAAATGATAAAAGAAATTATTATGAGTGAGATTGCAATAAGTGATGTTAATATTCCAATTTTTCTCAACTCATGTGGAAGATATTTTTGATTGATTTCTTCTTTAGTAGATATATTTTTAGTTACTTTATTAATTTTTGAAGAAGAAATGTTAGGTGTTGCATTTTTTACAGGGTCAACAAATTGATTTACTTGATTCTCAGCAAATGATTGATTAAATACATTTACTTTTTTTGTTCTATTTTTTTTATTTTTTGTTCTATTTGCCATAGTTGTATTTTACAAGTTATTTTTATTTTTAACAATACTTATACATAATTTAGAAATATTTTCCTTTGAAAAATGGGAAGAATTAACTATAATATCAAGTAAATTTTCATTTAGAGGCCTAGAGTTGAAAGCGTGATTGTAATAATTATTTTGATTATTATCAGCCTGTTCAATAATTTTTTTTGCATCTGGAAAATGGTTAATCTTTTGTTCTTTCATTATTCGATTGATTCGATCTTTTTTATCACATGAAATACCAATCTTAAGCACATCTTTGTGATTTTTTAATATTTCTGAGGCCCCTCTACCAATAATTACTGAATTACCTACTGAATATATATCTTCAATCACTTCTGATGAAGTTTGTATGAACATTTCTTCATCAAAATTTTCGTTATTTTTATTCATTTTTTGATAGGGCGTACTTAGTATATGTTCGATGTCTGGTCCAAAATAAGGATCCCCTGCCATTCCTACTGAGGCAGAATTTTTAATTATTCTTTGTATAGCCTTAACAAATTTATTAAGCCCTGAGTTAACATTTTCTTCTGTTTCCATAACATGATCAAGGGAGGTGTTTACTTTTTTCGCAATTTCAGCCATTATTAGTCTGTCAATATAATCAAAAGATAATTTTTCTGCAACATCCTTAGCAATTTCGGGGGCTCCAGATCCGAGTCTGCCTTCAATTGTAATTACATTCATAATTGATCTCCTATTTTCTTGGATGATATTTATTGTAAGAATTTTTTACATACTCATTAGAAAGTTGGGTGTAAATTTGTGTTGTAGCGATGTTTGTATGACCTAATAGATCTTGCACATTCTTTAATGAAGCTCCACCTTGGAGCAAGTGAGTTGCAAAACTGTGTCTGATCATATGAGGACTAATTTTTTTTCTTATACCAGCGCTAGTAGCAATATTCTTAATTATTAGCCAAAATGCTTGTCTCGACATTCTTTTTCCTAAACGAGTAATAAAAAGTGCATCTGTTTCAAATTTAGCATATTTCTTTCTATATGTACTTATATACAACTCTATATTAGTTATGACTTTTCTATAAACTGGAATATTTCTTTGTTTATCTCCCTTACCTATTGTGTTAATTATTGAATCGCTTGAATATATGTTTGATAAATTTAAGTTAACTAATTCTGATACTCTCATGCCTGTAGCATACATTAGTTCAATCATAGTTGAATCTCTATAGCCTTGAAATTTATTATTATTAATTTTAGACAATTCAATTATTGAGTCGATTTCTTCAATAGAAATAATGTCAGGAATCTTATTTGACACTTTAGGCTGAGAAAACTCCGAAAATGGATTTGATTGGATATAATTTTCAGCTCTAAGGAACTTAAAAAAAGATTTATTTGATGCTATTTTTCTAGATTTTGTTGAATTTTTATATTTTTTAGAATTTAATATTTCCGTATAGCCATAAATGTTTTCTTCCGAGACATTTTTTAAATTTTTCATTTGTATTTTTTCAAGGAATTTTAAAAGGTCAAGTATGTCATTTTTATAGGCCTCTAATGTATTCGTTGAATAGCCTCTTTCAACTGACAGATAGTTGATAAATATTTCTAGTTCTTTTTTCATTTATTTAAATATTTTTGATAAACTATATTATAAATTTATAATTATGAAATAACTTAGTAGAAGGTTTACCAAATTGCTTGATTTATTATCCATTGAAATACCACTTAATCCTAATCTTGTGGCTGGTAGCTTCATATCAATAAGTTGGCACGGTTTAATGAGTTTTGTTGGGGTAGCAGTTGCAATATGGATGGTAAGTAATGCAGCTAAAAAAGAAAATTTAGATCCTGACATGGTGTATAACACTGCAATCTTTGGAATTATAGGTGGAATAATTGGCGCTAGGCTTGTTCATGTAATTGATTATTGGGGGGTTTATTCTAGCGACCCAACAAAAATATTTGCTATTTGGACTGGTGGTATAGGTTTATGGGGTGGAATACTTGGTGGATGGCTTGGAGGGGTATTATATGCAAAATATTCAGGTGCATCTGTGGGAAAATTGATGGATATTGCTGCTCCAGCTATGTTTGTTGCTCAAACAATTGGAAGAGTAGGGGATGTTATTAATGGTGAGCATTGGTCAAGGGCGCTAGATACTTTTTGGGGTTGGTACTTTACTCATCCAGATAGCCCTGCCAGGATAGGGGCCGAGAGATTTTTTGGTGACCCAGAGAGACCTGTACATCCTGCGATAGTATATGAAATGATTTGGAATATGATAGGTTTATATGTGATAACTAAATTACGAGGCAGACTTACACCTGATGGCTCTATATGGTGGGTTTATTTGACCTGGTATTCAATTGGAAGGTTCTTTATACAATTCCTAAGACTAGATGATGTTAAATTCTTAGGGCTACAGGAAGCTCATATCATAGCTATTTTAGTTTTATCTGTATCTTTACCATATATCTTCAAGAAAGTAAGAGTAAAATAAAAACTCAAATCTTAGACAAATTATAATGAGTTTCTTTGCGATTTTTCTATATCAATTAGATTTAGTTGATAATTAACTTTTTCTCTCCAAATATTTGTTTTCAGGGTAAAAACTATATCAATTTGTTCAATTTTGGAAATTTTTTCAGCAAGATTAAAACCAATGGATTCAATTTTTTTTCCATTTCTATTAAAATTAATTTTAACATGATTTTTTTCTTTACCTACTTTTGAGATTTCATTTGGTAAAAGATTCTTAATAAGAAATATAGGTTCTGGGTTATTTACTCCAAAAGGTTCTAGCAGATCTGTAAATTTCCATAATGACGGGGTCAAATCTTCTACATCAATTTCTGCGTCAATCTCTATTTTTTTATTTTCATGTGAGGATAATTTAGAAAAAACAGCATTATTTTTTAACTGAAATATAAAATCATCAAATAATTCTTTTTTGATAGTAAAACCTGCAGCTCTTTTATGTCCACCAAAACGCTCAAAATTTTTTGAAAACTCAGATAAACCTGAAAATAAATCATAATTTTCATTAGATCTACATGATGCTTTTATTAGGTTTGAATCAATTTTATAAACTATTGCAGGCTTTGATGTATATTCGCAAATTTTCCCAGCTATAGGACCAAGTATACCCAGCGGAAAATCTGATAAATCAACTGCCAGAATTAAGTCGTGTTTTTGCTTTTCAATTATAGGAATAGCTAAATCCCATGCTTTAGAACTATAATTTTTTCTCTGTTCATTTTGAAAATTAATCTTATTTGCTAGTAGCTTTGCTTCAGTTTCATCATTAGTAATTAAGAGTTGTAAACTTGGTTCAGAGTCTCCTAGCCTACCAGGAGCATTTAACCTGGGTGCAACATAATAAGAGATGAATTCTGTGTTTATTTTTACTGAACTATTATTTTGTCTTGAAACAATAAATAGTTCTCGTAATCCGGGTAAATTAGTCTTGCCTAGAGCCTTGAGACCTTCAGATACAATTTTTCTATTTTCTGATTTTAGAGATACTTGGTCAGAGATAGTACCTAGTGCTGCTAGTGAGGTAAAATAATCTGGCATCTCAATGTTTTTAAATTTATAAAATTCTTCTGCCAGCTTAAATGCAACACCTGAACCAGAGTAATCATTTTGAATTTTGTGATTAGAACTCTCATGAGGATTAATTATTGCATATGCATTTGGTTGTTCGTCATCATTTAGGTGATGGTCTGTAATAATGGTATCTATACCCATAAAATTTGCATAGTCGATTTCTTCTAAGGATGTTGAACCTGTGTCAACGGTTATGATTAATTTAACTCCGATGTCTTTAAAAGCATCAACAAATTTTTTTGTAAGACCATGCCCATCTTGCTCTCTCTTTGGAATTAGTGGATAAATTTTTCCTGAGAAATTCTTAACAAGCCTTATTATTAATGCTGTACCTGAAAGCCCATCAACATCAAAGTCTCCAAAAACTCCAATTTTTTCATTATTTTTCAGTGCATAGTTGATTCTTTCGATTGCAAGATTCATATGCGTAAATTTAGAGTAAAAATTATTTTCATTTACGTTCATGAACTTTTGAATATCTTCTTGATTCCGTAAGTCTCTACTCCAGAATATTTTACTTGCTATGTGGTAGGGAATATTTAATTTATTTAGGTTTAAATTTATAAAAAAACCTTCTTTAGGATAAGATTTTAAAATCCATTCGTTCTTCAATATATACTAGACCTTCCCAAAGACCAAGCTAGAGTTATGACCTCCAAAACCCAATGAATTAGTCATAACCTTAGAAACATCGGATTCAATAGATTGATTGGGCACATAGTTCAAGTCACAATCTGGATCTGGATTTTCATAATTAATTGTTGCAGGTATAACTGAATTATTTATAGTTAATATACTAATTACAGATTCAATTGCACCTGCTGCACCTAGAAGGTGACCAGTCATTGATTTCGTAGAACTAATTGGCATTTTATAGGCATGTTCACCAAAAGTGTTTTTTATACTAATAGTCTCAAATTTATCGTTCAGTGGGGTAGAAGTTCCATGAGCATTTACATAATCTATTTCGTTGATATTTGTTTTGCTGGACGCTAGAGCCATTTCCATAGCTCTACTTGCACCTTCACCTTCAGGATGGGGCTGTGTTACATGGTGGGCATCACTTGAAGCTCCATAGCCTAATAATTCAGCAATAACGTTTGCATTTCTCTTTGATGCATGTTCTTCAGATTCAAGTATAACTATTCCAGCGCCTTCTCCTAGCACAAAGCCATCCCTCTCCTTATCAAATGGCCTAGAGGCAAATTGTGGTTTATCATTTTTTGTAGATAGGGCCATACAAGAATTAAATCCAGCTATTCCTATTGGGCATACTGCAGCTTCGGTACCTCCAGCTATAGCAACATCAATAACTCCTCTCCTTATCATTTCATACGCCTCACCAATTGAATCAGCTCCAGTAGCACACGCAGAAACTGTAGAAAAATTTGGTCCTTTGGCGCCTAGCATCATTGAAACTTGGCCTGAAGCCATATCACCAAGCATCATTGGTACGAGAAAAGGGCTTACCCTTTTAGGTCCTCTGTTAAGTAGTACTTTGTGCTGTTCTGTAATAGTGATAATTCCTCCCACTCCGCTACCAATAATTACACCAATTTTAGTCGCATCTTCATTTTGAATATCTAATCCAGAATGATTTACTGCTTCTTTGGAGGCAACACACGCGAATTGTGAAAATCTGTCTAATCTTTTAGATTCCTTACGTCCTAAAATTTCACTAGGATCAAATTCTTTAACTTCTGCAGCAATTTTAGTTTCATACTCTTCTGGATCGAATGATTTTATATAATCAATTCCTGATTTACCATTAATTAGATTGTTCCACGTTATATCAACTTGATTACCTATTGGAGTGACAAGTCCTAACCCAGTTACCATTACTTTTTTTGACATTAATTTATCTCCATACAAATTTATAATTTGAGTATAACAATTATTAATTTTCAATTCTCTAATAGATTTATACTTATTTAATTCTTTATAATAAAAATTTATAACATTAAACTTTTATTAGTATGAAATTTTTAATTGAAACTCATGGATGTAAACTAAATACTGCTGATAGCCAAGCAATTTCAAATCAACTTATAAACAACGGATATCAACTATCTAAATCTTCAGACACCCCAGATTTGTTTATATTAAATTCTTGTACAGTTACACACGTTGCAGATAAAAAAGCTAGGCAAGCTCTAAATAAGGCACGAAGACAATTCCCAAAAGCATTGGTTGTTGCTGCTGGTTGCTATTCTGAAAGATCTTATGAAGACCTAGAACAAATGTCATCTATAGATTTGGTAGTCCCTAATACAAAAAAAAATGAATTGGTATCAATAATTTCATCAGCACTTGGATACGAAGAAGTTAAGACTATTGAAGAAAATTTAAATTCTAATGAAGATTTATTGCTAGGTAGAACTAGAGCTTCAATAAAAATTCAGGAAGGGTGTGATCAAGTTTGCGCATATTGTATTGTACCTAAGGTTAGAGGAAGAGAAAGGAGTATCCCAAAAGAAAAAATTATTAAAAATATTAATTTTTTTGTGAATAAAGGGTGTCCGGAAATAATTTTAACTGGTACTCAGCTTGGATCATATGGTTTTGATTTAGAAAATACTAATTTGATAGATCTTATTAAATCTATATTAAATTACACTGATGTTAAAAGGCTAAGAATTTCTTCCATACAGCCGTCAGAATTTTCTGAAGATTTATTATCAATATGGAGTAATGAAGGAAAACGCAGACTGTGCCAGCATTTTCATATTCCTTTACAAAGCGGAAGCAATCAAATACTAAAATCAATGAGAAGAACGTATACTAAAGAGGAATTTATCGAGTGTGCTGAGATGGTTAGGGCTGAGTTACCGGAGTCTTCTATAACTACAGATGTTATATGTGGTTATCCAGGGGAAGATGATTATAGTCATGAAGAAACAAAGGAAACTATAGAAAAAATAGAACTCTCAGATGGGCATGTTTTTCCTTATTCTAAAAGAGAAGGCACTTCAGCTTTTTTCTTGAAAAATCAACTTGATCCAAAAATAAAGTCACAAAGATCAGCAGAATTAAGGAATATTATCCAAAGAAAATTTATTAAATTCAGAAAATCTAATTATGGTAAGACTAAGTCAGTTCTTTGGGAGGGTAAAAATAGAAAGAGTGGATTAACGGATAATTATATAAGAGTAAAAGCAAACCATTATGATACTTGCAATTATCCTTTCTCATCTATAGAAGATGTTAGATTAGAAAAACTTGAAAATAATGTAGTAATATCAAAGTTAATATAAAAAAGCCGCTTAATAAAAGCAGCTTTTTTATTTATGTGATTATTATACTTATTTCCTAAGAATTAGAAGTCAATTGGTCTTAGCTCTATGTTGCCCTTTCTTCTCTCTAAATAACCAGCAGATTGATGATATCCATGTGCAAAAATCATTAACCAGCCTTCTTTCTCACATTTTTCTAATAATTCCTTCTTCATTTTCAAAGTCTGATCAGGATATCGATCAAAAGCAGTTATGTATGGTAAGGGAATATGATTAGGTGTTGGTATAAGGTTAGCTAAATAAATTATTCTTTCACTACCAGTGTTGATAAAAACAATTTGATGCCCATCAGAGTATCCATGTGTTACTAGTGTTTTTACACCTGGAACAACCTCAACATCACCATCTAATAACTGAACTAATCCTTTGTCATTTAAGACTTTAAGATGCTCAACCCCAGTGCCATATATAGGTTTAGATCTTTCGTTTGGTGAAAAAGCTTCATTCCAAGCTGATCTTTGAATCAGATACTTTGCTTTTGGAAACGTAGGTATTATTTTACCTTCTCGATCCAATTTTGTTGCTCCTCCACTGTGAGAAAAGGCAAGATGAGTCAGAATAACATAATTTATATCCCGAGCACTGACTCCATTGTGCCTTAAATTTCTTATCAATTTTGATGAAGAATGCCCGTAAATCTCTCTTGTAATTTCAGGTTCTTTGTTACCTATTCCTGCATCAACTAAAATATTTGCTTGAGGAGTTCTTATTAACAAGGAATTTAACCCAAGTCGAACTCTATTTTTTCGGTCTGGCTTAGCATTTTTCTCCCATAGAATTTTTGGCACTGAACCAAACATAGGTCCTCCATCTAAGAGAAAAGTTCCATCGCTAACTAATTTTACAGCCAATGTATTAGTAGTCATATTACGCCTCCAAAAAGAAAATTCTTTTTTTTGTTAATAAGCGGACACTTATTAAAATTTTAGTGAGATTATTTTATCCCCTTACACGGTATCGTATGTTTTTTTACAAAACAACGCAAGGTACTTTAGTACTTTATTTTGTTTTAATTTAGAATTAGTTTTTTATTTGTTCAAAACAGTAATTAAATTTTGAGTTTATTTATATTGCACATTTTTTTACATTAATTTATCTGATTTATTTCAAAAAAATGGTATTTATAATTGCAAAAATTTAATTTTAGTGTAGATTTAAATATATATAAAATTTTTTTGTTTAGGAGTAATTTTTTGAATATACAGACTCAATCATCTGACCCTTTTGCAACTCGCTCTGATTTGTTGATACTTATGCTAGACTCGAAGGACCACAAAGCGAGAATTTCGCCAACAATAAAAAAAATTGATAAAGTTTTAGATGGTTTGATTGGGTCTCTTATTAGTAATTCTGATATTAGTGGAAATGAAGGAGAAATGTCCTTAATTTATACTCCTAACTTGTCTGTAAAAAAATTTTATCCGAAAAAAATAATGATATTGGGCATGGGTGATTTTAGTTTATTATCAACGAATAATGTTAGAAAGATTTCAGCATCTTTAGTCAAAAAAGTTAAAAAATTAAAAGTTAAGAAAGTCCATTTATTGAATGAAAAGTCGGTTTACAGTAAAAAATTAAATCTTGAAAAGTTTTATCAGTCATTTACTGAAGGGCTTATACTGGGTAATTATAGTTTTGATAAATACAAAGAAAAAGCAAACCTAAACAACTTAGAAAAATTCACTTTTTTAGATTCAAATGAACAAAATAAAAAAATTATTAATCGCTCCATCAAGGTTGGGTCAATATTTGCAAATGCAGAAATTTTAGCTAGAGATCTAGTTAATGAACCTGGTAATATGTTGTCTCCTTCAGATCTAGCACAAGTAGCAGTTAAGGTATCTGAGAAGCATGGATGTGAAGTTAATATACTTGAATATAATGATGTAAAAAAATTAGGAATGGGTGCTTTTCTTGGAGTCGCTAAAGGTAGTGATAGGCCCCTGAAATTTATACATATGACATTTGAAGGTGATAAAAGTAGTCCTGAAAATAATATATGGCTTATAGGAAAAGGAATAACTTTTGATAGTGGGGGGATTTCCTTGAAGCCTGGTTTTGGAATGGGAAAAATGAAAGGTGATATGGGAGGTGGTGCTGCTGTTATTGCTGCTATGGAGGCTATTTCTCAATTAAAACCTAAAATAAATGTTAACGTTGTTTGTGCTGCAACTGATAATATGCCTAGTGGTAATGCTCAAATGCCAGGAGATATTGTTAAGGCATACAATGGTTTGACGATAGAAGTAGATAACACAGATGCAGAAGGAAGGCTGACATTAGCCGATGCAATTGGTTATGCAAAAGATAAAGGTGCTAGCAAAATTTTAGATATAGCAACTTTAACTGGGGCTGCAAGAATAGCAATGGGAGATGGGGTCAGTCCTATCTTTGGGAACGATGAAAACCTAATTAACACAGTCATAAATGCTGGTAGTGTGACTGGAGAAATGATATGGCAACTCCCGCTCGATAATGTTACCAAGAAGCAAAATTTTTCTATGGTTGCTGATATTAAAAATACTGGAGGTAGAGGTGGAGGTTCAACAACGGCAGCGCACTTTATTTCTAGATTTGCTGAAGGAGTTAGTTGGGCTCATATAGATATAGCTGCTACATCTATGTTAGATAGTGATAGAGACTGGTATGTTGCTGGAGCAACGGGAGTTCCTACCAGAACATTGATTGAATTTTGCATAAATCTATAAAAATAGTTCATGAAATTATAGTTTTAATCTTTATAATTAATGTTTTATCGTGTTTATATTTTCTACTAAATAACTCTTTTTTAGTAATATAAACCATATATGGTGGATGTAGTGTAGTGGTTAACACGTCTGGTTGTGGCCCAGAAGATCGAGGGT
>CEUL01377356.1_pt1 | contig 22942 bp, 22 predicted proteins | sample 427021 | NCBI WGS metagenome assembly CEUL01 (sample SAMEA2622800, study PRJEB7988) | marine metagenome | isolation source: saline water (ENVO:00002010), including | reverse complement strand
CCTCACCTACAGTTTTCGCAGGCCCCACCTGGACCCGGTAGTATCGATGTTTGCCGACAACTGCTTCCACAACACGCGTGGGACCGACAGGATCAAGGAGTTTTTGCATTTTGGTAGCTAGGTCCCGGTAAAGGAAGGCGCCGGCTTGCACATAGATTTGTTTTCCACCTTGCACAGGGCCTTGTTTGACAATGGCCAGTGGCCGCGTCCCTTTAAGGTCGATTGCCTTTATTTTGGGTTTGGCGGGCGGCTTAGACACTATCTTTGTATCACTGCCGGGAAGACTGGCAATTACAACTTTTTGAGGCGGAGGAGCTGGCAGGTTTGCGGTAGCTTTTCCTTGTGCGATTGCAGCTATCCTTCGACTTTCGTCTGCGTCAATTTCAACTCTCACCAGTGCGGTACCCGAGCGTTCAAATCCTAACAATTGTGCAGCACGGCGCGATAAATCGATAATCCGTCCTTTTGCGAAGGGTCCGCGATCATTGACTTTCATTTTTAGGGAACGACCGTTTTTCAGGTTGGTCACGCGTACGATACTGGGCATCGGAAGTGTTCGGTGCGCTGCCGAAACCGCGTTCATGTCAAAAATTTCACCGTTGGCGGTCTTTTTGCCGTGAAATTGCGGGCCATACCAAGAGGCTATGCCTTTTTCAACGTACCCGTAATTTACCGCCGGGTAATACCACGTACCCTTGATTTTATAGGGTTTGCCAATTTTGTAAGAGCCTTTGCTTTTTTCCAGACCTGAGGTTGTGAACTTTTTTGCGGTGTGCATTGCAAGTTCAGTTTGGGCACATGCGCTTAGAAGAAAGACTAGGGAAACCGCTCCGGTTAATTTTCTTACCAACAAAGATCACCTCTTCCCGATGCGGTCGGACAAAACCCCAACCGTGATGCCGTAAAGATGCGCACAATTATAAGACATAATTGCGGCATAGTTCTTATAGGTTAAAAATGCCCGGCCTTCGGTGCCGTCGGGGAGGACCAGAACCGCGGAGAGATTACGTGTTGGCAGATCGGCCCCGCTAATGCGACGCACCCCCTCTGATTGCCAGGCGGCAAGATTTTTCAGCGCAGAGGTTCTGGCACGGCAGCCACGCGTCACGCGTCTTGTCGGCGTTCCGAGATTTTCCGCATATCCAACCGGAAGCGCGACCTCCCTTCCCCATGTCATGTCTGATCGCCAGCCATGTTTGGCCAGATAATTGGCAATTGACGCCAAGACATCGGGAACACTCTTCCATATGTCCCGACGACCATCGCCGTCAAAATCCTGGGCATAAGCCAAATAGCTGGATGGCATGAACTGCGGTTGTCCCATCGCGCCTGCCCATGAGCCAAAGAGGCTATCCTGATCGATATAGCCCTTGTCTAGCATTCTGAGGACCGCAAATAGCTGCGCACGGAAGTACTTTGATCTTCGGCGATCATAAGCCAGTGTTGCTACCGATGGGATCAACGGAACATTCGCTTTAACAAGACCAAACCGGGTTTCAATTCCCCAAATGGCAAGGATCACCCGTGGAGCAACGCCATATTTTTTTGTAACGGCTCTGAGAATATTGCTGTGGCGTTTCGCCATGTTCTTGCCGCGTTTTACATTCTCCGTCGTTACCACACGATTCAAATAGCGTTTGAGCGTAAGCTTGAATTCCGACTGGTTACGATCACGCCTCAGAACCCGTTTGATCGGTTTAACGTCTTTGAGTGCGCTGTCGATAATTGATTGTTTAATTCCACGTTTTGCCGCTTCCACTCTTACCGCCTGCAGCCAGGATTCAAAATCTGGTTTTTTTTGAGCGTGTGCAATCGATGAAAATAAGGACGCGGCTACCGTAAATGGTATCGCTAAATATAAAATTCGCTTCGGAAGTCTCAACCCGCATGTGGCGGACATCATGCGTGCCTTTCCACAAACAACCCCCTGCCTTGTGCCATAGCGGTGCGAATCGAGCAAACGAGACCTATGAATTTATCAATTTTTGTGCGGACCAGGAAAAAACTCGTTCGTTCGACCAAGTATTCGATAAATGAAGAGGCCCAGCCACTCTCGTGTTCCAGAATGCAAAGATTTTAGCCCGTTTATGAGATTGAAATGAAGCCCCTCATCCTTGAAACCCTTCGTGAAGTAATCCACTGGATAGGGAAGCAATTCCCAATCTAGATTTCTAAATACCCCAATCGCACGGGGCATATGGCGTGCGGAGGTGATGAGTATCCATCGCTGAGAAGGTTTTGGTTTAATAAGACGGTGCGTAAAAACCCCATTTTCAAAAGTATTCCGGGATTGGTCTTCATAAATCATTCTGGATTCGGGAATGCCCATAAGCGTAAAAAAGCGTTTTACTGTTTCTGCCTCTTTATGGGTTTGATCAAGTCGACCGGATCCCCCCGTAAATACCAGTTTTGCTTCGGGAAATTCCTTTGCGAGGGCTACAAAGCTTGTCATGCGTTCGGCACCATTGTTTAAAACGATTTGTTGGCGGCGTTGTGTCAAATATTGATCTACGCTGCCGCCGAGAACGATAATGCCGTCAACAGGAGTATCGATGGACTTAACAACAGGAAATCGGTCTTCGAGTGTGGCAACCATGATATTGCCTACAGGCAATATCGATATGAACATTAAAAATAGTATTGTTATGGTGAGCAGCCATTTGCCAGCGCGTGGCCTAATCCAAAGCAGCAATGCACCAACAATTAGGATCAGTAAGACAAGGACCCCGGGGTTCGTGAGCGTCAAGAAAATTTTTGACAGGATGAACATTGCTAATTCATAGGATGCACAATCGTCGACGGCAACTCTGGAAATCTGAGATAATCAAGTGAAGAGTTTTGGCTATATCCCGGAAGACATCTATTCGATTGGATCGGCCCGTGAGCGATGACCAACGCACTTTAAGCGGCCGCAAGATCGAGGGTGGCTTTGAATGGGGTGCGTTGAGGACGCTCTCACAATATTTGTGGCCTGCCGGCGAGTTTGAAACCAAGGCACGCGTGTTATTGGCGCTTGCCTTGCTGGCATTGGCAAAAGTCGCGAACGTATACACGCCGATCCTTTTTAAGGACGCGGTCGATATCCTGTCCGGTAAAGAAGCGGCTATTTTAGTCGTCCCCGTGGCCCTGCTGGTTGGCTACGGCGTTGTTCGTGTTCTGTCGATCGCATTCGCGGAACTTCGCGATGCAGTTTTTGCTAAGGTTGGCCAACGTGCAATTCGAAACGTCGGTCTAAAGACTTTCCGTCACCTTCACAAACTTTCCCTCCGGTTCCATTTGGATCGCCAAACAGGCGGTTTGTCCCGTGCGATAGAGCGCGGAACGAAGGGGATCGATTTTTTACTAAACTTTATGCTGTTCAATATTCTTCCCACCCTCCTGGAAATATTGATGGTTTGCGGGGTTTTGTGGGGCTTATTTAATTTTTGGTATGCCCTTGTCACCTTTGTGACTGTGAGCGGATATATCGCATTTACATTTATTGTGACGGAATGGCGCATTAAATTTCGGCGCCAGATGAACGAGACCGATAGTCAGGCCAATACACGTGCTATCGATAGTTTGCTGAATTACGAAACCGTAAAATACTTTGGTAATGAGGAACATGAGGCACAGCGGTTTGATCGGTCACTGGCCCGATACGAAAAAGCTGCAGTTTTAAGCAAGAGTTCTCTTTCTTTTCTCAATATCGGTCAGGCTTTCATCATTGGTGGCGGTCTTGTCATTATGATGCTGATGGCAGGCGATGGCGTTGTGTCAAGAGAACTGACAATCGGCGAATTTACGCTGGTTCACATATACCTGATGCAACTTTTTCAGCCCCTCAACTTTTTGGGGTATGTCTATCGCGAAATAAAGCAGTCGCTGATCGATATGGAAGCGATGTTCAACCTTCTTCATGTCGACATCGAAATCTCAGATAGTCCGGGTTCGAAGTCGCTTAAACAAGGCCCGGGCGCAGTAACATTTGAGAATGTTTCCTTCGGCTATGATCCCAGACGCCAAATTCTAAAAGAAGTGGATTTCAATGTGGCCCCTGGAGAAACGTTGGCAATCGTCGGTGCAAGTGGTGCCGGGAAATCCACCGTTTCGAGACTCCTGTTCAGATTTTATGACGCAAATGAAGGGCTCATTAAAATTGATGGGCAGGATATACGGACGGTAACACAGGATAGCGTGCGGGCTTCTATTGCGATCGTACCGCAAGATACAGTCCTGTTTAACGACACAATCCTTTACAACATTGGATATGGACGGCCTTCTGCTTCAGACGATGAAATAGAAGCGGCTGCGAAAACGGCGTCATTGCACGAATTTATCATGCGTATGCCGGACGGCTATCAGACTATCGTTGGTGAACGTGGTTTGAAATTGTCTGGAGGCGAGAAGCAGCGCGTTGCGATCGCTCGGGCTATACTGAAACAACCGAAAATTTTGATTTTTGATGAGGCGACGTCCGCGTTGGACACCAGAACCGAAAGAGAAATTCAAACTGCACTTAAGGAGGTTTCTGCAGATCACACGACGTTGGTTATCGCCCACCGTTTGTCGACCATCGTCGATGCGGATGAAATTATCGTATTAGATCAAGGCGAAATAATTGAGCGTGGCAAACACGAGAACTTGCTCGCAGAAAACGGAACTTATTCGGTGATGTGGCAACGTCAGCAAGAGGCAGAAAGCGAAGACGAGAACGTTGCGGTTGACGTGTAGATCAAAAAAGAATTCTCGCCCTGATTAAACACCAATCATGTCGCACATTTTCTGAAAAAGTGGATGGTCCGCCTCGCCAAAACACATGCTTCCTGTGAAATGATGTCGGTCCATTAATTCGATAAATTCACCGGAATGCCCCGCGGCCTGCCACGCTTTTAGGAATTCTTCAGGTTGCCGGTGAAATTCCGCGGTATCATGTTCCGCGCAACCAATAAGAAGAGGAACATCGCATTCAGCGGGAATATGAAGAATTGAACTGTTTTCACGCCACTCCGCTTCGGAAAGGTTCAGGTAATTGTTTCGATAGCTAAGGTAGACAGCTTCGAGATCGTACATGCCACTAATCGCCGTGGCACCTTTGATAAGGTTCTGTGGCAGGTCATATGCCTTTTGCCAGTCAGTGACCAAGACCATGCCGCACATATGGCCGCCAGATGAATGCCCCGCGATATAAATCTGATCACGATTCCAACCGTATTTCTCAGCATTATTGTATACCCAGGCAACCGCATCACGGTTTTGCCGGACCTGATTGCTCAGGCTGCCTTGAGGAACTTTTGTAAACTCTGTGGCAACCCATGAGACGCCACGAGGCACAAACTCTGCCGCTGGAAAGCTGTAGCCGTTTTTGCTTCCCCGTGTCCAAGCACCACCATGAAAAAATACGACCACGGGACCGCCTTCTTTTCCTTCAGCTTGAAAGATATCAACGACCTCGTCTTCATGATTGCCATAGGGAACATCGATGAGACCTTTGACGATAGCGCGCGCCGCTTGACTGGCGTCGCCTCTCTCCTTTTGAAAAATACCGGTGTCGGGGAAACGCTGGCTGTGATCGTATTGCCAGTCGAGTTCTTCCTGAGTGTAATTCAGAAACACTTTTTCGGTTGCAATGTCTTGCGGCACAGCGTTTTTCCTCCCTAAACAAATAATACTCGTGAGTGTGCCGTGTGCCCACTTGATAGGCAAGCACACCTCAGGCTGGCTATAAAATCCGCTGTGCGGTAATTCTTGCTAAAATTTATAACCCGGAGATTGCCATGACACTTGAACAGAAAAAATGCGTTCCATGTGAAGGCGGTTTGGATCCGTTGTCGAAATCAGAAGCTACGGAATTTATGAGTCAGGTGCCTGGTTGGGCTCTATCTGACAACGGAGATAAAATACATCGCAGATTTGATTTTGATGACTTCGTATCCTCTCTTGAATTCATCAATAAATTGGGCGACGTGGCAGAAGCGGAAGGCCACCATCCGGATATTAGTTTTGGTTGGGGCTACGCTGAAATTACCTTCTTTACTCATGCAATCAGTGGTCTGCATGAAAATGATTTCATTATGGCCGCTAAGACAAATCAACTGATTTAAACGCCTTGATCGTTCAGAACCTTTATCGGTATATCTTCGAGGAAGACCGCTGCGGCAGGCAGTAACTACGGAATTTTACGGGAGAATGTCCAGATGCGAATTGTCGTTAATGGGATGCAGGCATTCGGCAAAGCAGTTGTCGATAAACTTGTCGAACGAGGCGAAGAAGTCATCGGTGTATATGGCGCAGATGACAAACCAGACAAGCGCCGAGACCCAATAAATGAAGCGGCGGAGGCCCACGGGATACCTTTATTTCAGCTTGAAAGTTTTAAAACAGATGAAGCGCTCGACCACATAAAGAGTTTAAACGCTGATCTTTGTGTGATGGCCTACGTTATCAAGTTTGTTCCTTCGACATTTCTGAATGTTCCGACACTTGGCAGCATCCAGTATCATCCGTCATTGCTACCCAAACATCGTGGACCGAGCTCTATAAACTGGCCAATAATTCAAGGCAGTGAACGGACTGGCTTAACAATTTTTTGGCCTGATGACGGTCTGGATACAGGTCCGGTATTGCTTCAGAAGGAGGTCGATATCGGGCCCGATGACACGTTGGGTTCGATTTATTTCGAGAAACTGTTTCCGTTGGGTGTTGATGCCATGATGGAGGCCGTCGACCTCGTCCGTGATGGCAAAGCCCCAAAAATTGTTCAAGATGAGAGCCAGTCGACGTATGAGAGCTGGTGCAAAAAGGAAGACGTCGAAATCAACTGGAACAAATCAGTGCAGGAAATTTACAACATGATCAGGGGAGCGAACCCGCAGCCCGGAGCATGGTCGACGCATAACGGCGAACCCGTACAGATTTTTGATTGTAGAATAAAGACCGATGTCGATGGTTCGCCCGGTGACGTGGTCGAGGTGTCGGAGGACAGTTTCACGATTGCTGCCAATGGAGGCGGTATTGTCGTACAGCGCGTACGAAGCGGGAAAGACAAGTTGGCTGCCAATGAATATGCGGAACAAGCGGGTATCCAGTCTGGCGCTAAATTCGGATAAGAGAGGAATCTAATAATATGCTGACAAAGTATCCTGGCGCTGGAAATGTATCTTTCGCGTTCCCTACTCCGCTCTATCAACGTGTTATGCCCGGTTATGAAACAGTAAATCCGGAATTGACGCGGATCATTCTTGAGCATGAAAAAGAATCCGTAAGTCTGGGGCGTAGTAATGTTGGCGGGTGGCATTCCGGCGACGATCTGCTGGAATGGCCCTACCCCGAAATCGACGCTCTAAAAGGATGGATCGGTGAGGCCGTTGGGGAAATTACCAATATGGAAATGGAAGGACGTCTTTCGCAAGATCATGACGTCAACATGGATGGTGGTGCCTGGGTCAATTTGTGTCGAAACGGAGACTACAACACAATTCATAATCACCCCGCCTGCTCCTGGTCCGGTGTTTACTATGTAAGTTTAGGAAATCGAGATCCATCTGCACCCGAGCAGACAGGACAGATAGAATTCCTCGACCCAAGAATGGGGGCGACAGCCGTCGGACTAAACGGACCCGACTCGCTGCCCAAGATGAGAATTGAACCCGTTGCGGGAATGATGCTCGTGTTTCCAAGCTGGCTTTACCATTGCGTAAATCCCTTCATAGGCACAGGAGAACGCATTTCGATCTCGTTCAATGTATCGCTGAGATTTGAAGGGTAATTTCTTGGACGAAATAAAAAGCACCCAACGGGTGCTCGGGAAATCGCTGAATTCAGCGGAGAAACCGGGCCGACACGTTGGGGGAGTCGGAGGGGCCTGTGGCGGCCCGGTTCTCTTGAAACTGCCTGCGTAACACTACGCCGCAGGAACATCCCTATATATGCAAGGGGCGTGCCAACTTAAAAAATAAAGTTCATAAAAATAATAAGGTGTTGGAAAATAACGATAAAAAAATATTTTTTATTTGGCGTTTTTAATTTTGTAACCTTGGATAAAGGTTTTTGGTTAAAATTTCTCGCAAATTGAACCAGATATCTTGAAACGATGTCGCGACTGTGAGAATGACTGACATTGATGTTTGATTTTCGTATGGTTTCAAATGTCGGGAGAGGTGGCAGAGTGGTTGAATGCACTGGTCTTGAAAACCAGCAGGCGTGTAAGCGTCTCGGGGGTTCGAATCCCTCCCTCTCCGCCACGAATTCAATCGCGCAATAGCGGATGACCAGAAGTCGCCTTGCTTACGCCATAAAGTCAGGAAATAAGTCTCTAGCGATAGCAGCCACTTTTTGACGAGTTAGCTTTGTTCAGCGCGGCCTCACTTCTTTTTCGATCAATCTATCGGATGTGTTGCACGACAATTGAATATGCCCTCGTAAGACAGCATACGCCTGTTGCACGTTTCTTAACGCTCCTTGCCTTGGGGTTGACGCTGTCAGTGCCTGCACAAGCGTATCTTGATGCTACCGCTGCCTATCGCATGGCTCTGCGTTATCATCATCCCCTGGGACAAAACGCGCGGAACTATCAGCGGGCTATGCTGCTTTACTGTAGGGCCGATACCGATGGTCATGGCGCTTCGGCACATGCAATTGGCCTTTTATACGCAGCTGGACACGGGGTTAAACGCAACAACAAAATGGCGGCCGCATGGTTTAGAAGGGCTATTGCCCTCGGGCATAAGGAATCGAAACGGATGCTGTTGCTCTACGGCCATCGCGGCAGACGATTGGCGCCCCGTTGCCCGAACGGCTGGGGCCGTGGCGGAGGACGGCAAGCAATAAAACGAGCGCCAAAAGAGATCAAAGCGATTGTTCGCGAATTTGCTCCTAAATACCGGCTGGACCCGGATTTGGTTATGGCGGTAATCGCAGTTGAATCAGCCTTCCAGCCCAACGCAATATCCAGCGCCAATGCGCAGGGCCTCATGCAGCTGATTCCCGCAACAGCCAGTCGATTTGGTGTCCGTGATCCATTTAACCCAAGAGACAACATCAAAGGGGGAATGGCCTATTTGCGATGGTTGCTGGATCGCTTTAAAGGGAACGTAACCTGGGCGTTCGCGGCCTATAACGCGGGCGAAGGAGCTGTTCAGCGATATAAGGGCATTCCCCCCTATAAAGAAACGCAGAACTATGTTCGGAAATTACGGCGTCTATATAAAAAGCGGCAGCATCCCTAGCCAAATCCGTTGGACAAAACCCGTTATCAAGAGCAGACTTTGAGGTAGCCAACTAGAGTTCGGGGGGAAAATCCAATGGACTCAATAAATCCCACCGATTTTCGACCAGATAAAGTAGCTCCGATCCGTACTGACCCGCCGGGAACCGTCACGGAAATGCCGTCTCCGACAAAGTTGCATCATCTGCACATCTTTTCAGATGAGAATTACGACGACATGGTCGAGTTTTATCAACGTCTGTTTAATGCGGAAATTGTACGAGTTAACCCAAATGGCCTGACTTTTATTACCTATGATGATCATGACCATCGCGTGGTTATCATTAAACGCCCTGGTGCCCAAAAGAAGCCCGACAACTTTATTGGGGTGTCGCATCAGGCATACTGTTATTCAAGCCTTGGTGAACTGATTTTCGTATACAAGCGAATGAAGGAATGGGGCTACGATCCCGTTTGGACAGTTAATCACGGAAATTCCACATCATTCTATTATCGCGATCCTGATGGCAATCAGGTCGAGACAATGTTGGATAATTTCACGCCGGCCGAAACCAAAGAATATAAACGCCACTATCAGTGGTCAGAGGAATTCTCCGCAATGGGAGATCCAACCTTTGATGCCGACAAGATGGTCGAACTATACGAATCTGGAGTACCGGATTCCATTCTGCTGGACCATACAGAGGTCTGCAAAATGATCCAAACGGGCAAACTCTAATCTAATCCTACCATTCGGCGGATATCTTCTGGTGAATGCCCATTCTTCCGTAGTGCTCTCAACGTGATCGAGTGATCACGCTTTGCAAAGCGTTTGCCTGTATTATCGGTGAGAATTCTATGGTGATGATATGTGGGCATTTCGTATCCGAGTACCGACTGCAGCACCCGATGGATATTGGTGGAATCCGCCAGGTCTTTTCCGCGAGTGATTAAAGTAACTCCTTGCAACCCGTCGTCGACCGTAACCGCGAGATGATAACTTGTTCGAATATCTTTTCTCGCGAGGACAACGTCGCCAAATGCTGATAGCTCGACAGCGTGTTGACCGCTTTGTTGATCGAACCAATTTAACGTACCGGTGAGGTCTGTTGCTTTGGCTGAGTCTATCCTGAGCGCGAATGGTTCCCCTTCCAGAGTTTTCTTCTCGCGCTCTGAGGTGGAAAGGTGTCTGCAGGTGCCGGGATAAACTGGGCCCTCTGGACCGTGTGGCGCCCCCCCTGCCCGTTCAATTTCAGCTTTGATGTCACCACGGGTGCAAAAGCAAGGGTAAATCAGCTCTAATTCGGTTAATTTATCTAGTGCTTTGTCATAATCGTCCAGATGCGCCGACTGCCGCCTCACAGGTTCTTCCCACTCAATTCCGAGCCAGCTGAGATCTTCCAGAATGGCGTCTTCGAATTCCGGTTTGCAGCGGGTTCGGTCAATATCTTCAATGCGAAGTATAAACCGGCCCTCGGTTATCTTCGCTTTGTGGTACGCAAATAGCGCCGAAAAGGCGTGGCCGATATGCAGATATCCAGTTGGACTTGGCGCGAACCGCGTAACGACGCCAGAGGTCATGTTTCAGTAATATGCGCAGGAAAGATATGTTCGCCGTCTTCACCAAGCGGAAGCGCATCGAAACGTTGAACCGCTTCTACAGGAAGATTTCCGTATAGGTGAGGAAACAAGGCGCCGCCGCGAGATTCCTCCCATTTAAGAGATTCACCTAGTTGGGTTGGATCGACCGTCAAAAGAATTAGTCCGGTTTGTCCAGCACGATGCTTTTTTGCACTTTCGACGATTTGAGGGCGTGTGGAGAAATGAATAAACCCGTCTGCTCGGTCTTGCGACGAACCAGTGTACTCCCCGGTTTTCTGTGCAGTTTCCCATTCTTCGGCGCGGCACATGTGATAAATAGGTTCTGCCATGTCAGTACTCACGATTTCAACTCAGCCCTTAGATAACATATATTCGGCTGCGTTCTAAAACTTGGACAAATATCACCGTTTCCGCTTCAATGTTACGACAATTAAAAACTCAAGAATCTTGTAATGCCGCCAAAAAACAACCCGCTCAAACTAAATTCACTGCAATTAAAGACACTGACAATTCTACAGCAATTGGGTCGTTTTCCTGAAACCTCAAGCAAGAACGAGGAAACAGGCGAGGTTATGATCAGTAATCTGCCTAACCCGCACGGTAATCATTTTCATTGCGGCGATGCGGTTGTGATGGCCAAGAATGCAACCGGATTAAAAAACCAGGGAGTCTGGAAGGCCTGGAACGCAAAGGCCTGGCACGCTCGTTTTTTCCCATGGGAATCGCCCTGACTTCCGATGGTATGGAATATGATACAGGCCTTTCAGAAACGATCCTGATGAAATCTGATCATTGAGGGCGGGCTTTTGCTATTTCCGCCACTCGACTAATTGGCGGAGCAGCGATGTATCGGGATCGAACGAGTCTCCCACCAAGAGGTTTTGATAAACGGCGTAGAAAGCCTTGGACACAACCTCCTTGACTCTGGCTTGCGCCCGCCGCACGCTTTGGCTCACCTGATAATAATTTTGGATGGAGGGGACGATGAGGAAGATCATTAGTTTAGCGGCGGGCATTTCGACCGCTGTTGCAATGACTGCAACGGGTTCTGTTTTTGCTGCCGGCACAATCAAGATTGGCGACATCAACAGTTACACAAGACTTCCGGGACATACTGTGCCCTACAAGAAAGGCGCGCAGCTTGCGATCGAAGAGATCAATGCAAAAGGTGGTGTTCTTGGCAAAAAGCTGGAGCTGATTTCTCGGGATGATAACGGTAAACCGGGAGATGCGGTTAAAAAGGCAGAAGAACTCTTTACGCGCGAAGGCGTGGCCTTAATTTCTGGTTCGCTCTTTTCCCATATCGGATTGGCGCTCACGGCTTATGCTGGGCAAAAGAAGAAATTGTATCTCGCTGCGGAACCTCTTTCGGATGCGTTGGTTTGGGCGAAAGGCAATCGCTATACCTTCCGCCTTCGCCCAAGCACCTACATGCAAGCTGCAATGTTGGCAGAGGAAGTTGCGAAGCTTCCCGCCAAGCGCTGGGCGACAATCGCGCCTAACTACGCCTATGGCAAAGATGCGGTTAAGGCCTTTAAGGAAGTTCTTAAGGCCAAACGCCCCGACGTGACGTTTGTCACCGAACAATGGCCCGCACTCTTCAAGATTGATGCTGGTGCCGAAGTGCAAGCGCTTCTACGTGCTAAACCAGATGGTGTTTACAATGTGACTTTTGGTCCTGACCTCGCGAAGTTCGTTCGTGAAGGCAAATTGCGTGGGCTTTTCAAAGGACGGACTATCTTAGGCCTACTTACTGGCGAACCAGAGTATCTTGATCCGTTGAAAGGCGAAGCGCCGGAAGGCTGGATCGTTACAGGCTATCCCTGGTACGCCATCACCGACCCAGCTCACAAGGCATTTGTCGCTGCCTATCAGAAAAAATGGAATGACTATCCTCGAATAGGCTCAATCGTCGGTTACAACGCGATGTTGAGTGTTGCGGCCGTCATCAAAAAGGCAGGATCGACGGATACAGAGAAAATGGTCAATGCCATGGAAGGGCTGAACCTGGATACACCAAGTGGAAAGGTTCATTTCCGTAAAATTGATCACCAGTCGACGATGGGTGCCTGGGTTGGAAAAACCAAGCTCAAGGACGGCAAAGGCATGATGGTTGATTGGAAGTTCCTCGACGGAAAGAACTATCTGCCATCTGACGCTGAGGTTATGAAGCGTCGGCCAGGTAAGTAGTTGTGAATTGGGGATAGCTCAGCTTAGCTATTCCCTTCCCTTTTTCTGACGCCGCTGGGGGCGGAGTTGGGTTTTTATTTCATTCAATTTTTGACCGGTCTGGCCAGCGCGTCATCGCTGTTCCTAATTGCGGCCGGAATGTCGATTATTTTCGGAGTTACGCGCATTCTAAATTTTGCGCACGGCTCTCTATATATGCTCGGCGCCTATATTTCTTACTGGTTAGTGACGACCTTGACGCCAGGGCCGCTAGGATTCTGGCTTGCGGTTTTAGCTGCGGCGACGGTTGTCGGTCTGGTTGGTATCGTCATTGAGACAGGGTTATTGCGGCGCATATATCAAGCACCAGAACTCTTTCAGCTGATAGCGACGTTTGGTGTCATTCTTATCATCTCCGATATAACCCGGTTCATTTGGGGTGAGACCGATTTGGTTGGCCCCCGCGCCCCTGGCTTGGATGGCGCCATTGAGATATTCGGTCACTCGCTGCCGGAATATGACATCGCCATGATTGTTCTTGGGCCGCTTGTATTGGGTATTATTTGGCTCATTTTTCACCGTACACGCTGGGGAACACTGGTAAGGGCTGCTACGCAAGACCGTGAAATGGTTGGGGCGCTCGGCGTCAATCAGGCGTTTTTATTCACCAGTGTGTTTTTCCTGGGTGCATTTCTTGCCGGCCTTGGCGGTGCTGCGCAAATACCCAAAGGCGGTGCAGATCTTCTTATGGATCTCAATGTGATTGCTGAAGCCTTTGTCATCGTGGTCATCGGTGGTATGGGCAGCATTCTGGGTGCGTTTCTCGCTGCGGTGATTATCGGTGAATTAAACGCCTTTGGAATTCTGGTCTTTCCACAAATGACCCTCGTCCTGATGTTCGCTGTGATGGCGATCGTTCTCCTTGTCAGACCATGGGGTTTACTTGGACGACCCGAGGCGGTTTCCCGTGCCCCCGGCGAAGCCCCAGAACCCCCTTTGCAAAGAGCCGATAAGGCTGTTCGCTGTCTTTTCACCGCAACGATCCTTTTACTACTACTGGTGCCGCTTTTTAGTAGCGATTTTATTCTCGTCATTCTGATCGACATATTTATTTTTGTGCTTTTTGCGGTCAGCCTGCATTTCATCATGGGACCCGGCGGCCTGGTTTCATTTGGCCATGCGGCTTATTACGGGTTAGGAGCGTATGGAACCGCCCTACTTGTCCATTATCTCGGCACGCCGATGGAATTTGCCCTCATTGCCGCACCGATAATTGCGGCAATTGGTGCTCTTGTTTTTGGCTGGTTCAGCGTGCGTTTGTCCGGCGTGTACTTCGCCATGCTAACCTTGGCGTTTGCGCAGATCACATGGTCTGTTGTGTTTCAGTGGAATGATTTCACGTACGGGGATGACGGTATTCTGAATATTTGGCCTTCTGCGTGGCTTTCATCAAAAACGGCGTATTACTACTTCGCACTGATCCTTTCCCTGGTTTGTGTTTATATTTTGCGGCGTACGCTGTTTACGCCATTTGGGTACATAACTCGGGCTGGAAGAGATTCACCATTACGTGCCGATGCCATCGGAATCAATGTTCAACGTCAGCAATGGCTAGCCTTTATATTTGCTGGTGCCTTTGCAGGATTAGCAGGATCGATCTATGTCTTTTCCAAAGGGAGTGTGTTCCCTGACCAAGTCGCCATTCCTCAGTCAATCGACGGATTGATGATGGTGCTGCTGGGTGGCGTTAAAACCCTGACGGGGCCAATTGTAGGTGCGGCAGCATTTACGGCGCTTACCGACTGGTTATCTTCAAATGAAGTTTGGTTCTGGCGTTCAATTCTTGGTGCAATAATTTTGGCGCTTGTGATCCTCTTCCCGCAAGGAATTGTCGGCTTCGTTCGGGATAAATTCCGGCCACCGGAGGAACGAGGATGAGCACAGTTTTGATCGCAAATGGATTGAAAAAATCCTTTGGTGGCGTGAAAGCCGTTGACGATGTGTCTTTTGAAGTTGAGGCGGGCCATCTCCTTGCAATGATCGGGCCAAACGGCGCGGGGAAAACCACCTGTTTTAACCTTCTGAACGGTCAGCTAAAGCCGGACGAAGGCAGCGTTACGCTTGAAGGACAGCAGTTGGTCGGTTTAACGCCTCGCCAGATATGGCGGTTGGGTGTTGGCAGGACTTTTCAAATTACGGCGACCTTCGGTTCGATGACGGTACTTGAAAATGTCCAAATGGCGCTGCTGTCGCATAACCAAAAAAATATGGCGATCAGGGCCGTGGTCAGCAATCTCTATGTTGATGAGGCAATGGCGCTGTTGGAGCGCGTCGGTATGGTGGAACAGTCCGGACGCGCCTGCTCCATTCTGGCCTATGGTGATCTCAAACGTGTTGAACTGGCCGTTGCCTTGGGCAATGAACCCAGATTGCTATTGATGGATGAACCGACAGCGGGCATGGCACCCAGAGAACGTATTGAGCTGATGGAACTTACGGCCGAGATTGTTCGCGAGCGCAACATCAGCGTTCTGTTTACTGAACATGATATGGATGTCGTATTCGGGCATGCTGATGAAGTCATAGTGTTAAATCGCGGCCAGCTCATTGCCAAGGGAGCACCTGATGACGTGCGCAACGATGCCCAGGTACAGGAAATCTATCTGGGAAGTGGCTCTACCTTTGCCGCGTAACTAGCCAATGGTTGGGGCCCGACCATGCCAGGCATCTTCAATCATCGCCTTAATCGGATCGTATTCAATTGCAACTGGGTTGGGATAAGGGTCATCCGAAATCATTTTTGCGGCCTTTTCAATCCCTTCTTCGGGCATGCCGATGTCCTTGAGTGAAGTCGGTGCTCCAATCGCAACATTGAGTTCATATAGGGCTGTTGCCGCATCTTTGCTGCTATCTCCCAGCGCTTGTGCAATGCCTTGCATGGCTTTGGGTGCCCCCGCCAAAGTATAGGCAACGCTATGGGGGAGCGCGACTGTATGCGCCATTGAATGCTCGAGTCCGAATGTCGATCCAAGCACGTGCGCAAATTTGTGGTGAAGCGCAACGCCAGCCGATCCGAGTGCTGTACCACAGAGCCATGCCCCGTAAAGTCCGTCGCCCCGCGCTTCCACGTCGTCATGACCCGAGGACATTCTCTTCAGAGCAGATGCCAGCGAACTGATTCCCTCTCCTGCGATCAAGTCATTTACGGGTGAAGCTCCTTGCGCATAAAAAGCTTCAACTCCATGGGCAATCGCATTAATTCCGCTCGGAATCATAATTTTCAACGGCACACCCATCGCCGTTTCCGGGTCGTATATGATCGTTCGCGGAAGCATCCAGTCAGATTTGTAACCAATGCGAACACCGTCAGTAAAGATTGCCTGTAAGTTCGTCGTTTCTGATCCTGAAAATGTCGTAATTGCCGAAATAACTGGAATCTCCAGATCCAGTGCTATCGCTTTTGCCAGTCCAACTGATGTCCCACCACCATAAGAGACCACACAATCGGCGCCCTTCTCTTTCGCAACAAGGCGCCCTTCTTCGACCATCGGAAGCGGAACGTATTGTTTAGCAATTGGACACAATCCCGCGCTGATATTGTCCAGCGGAGCGATGAGCTTTGTGACGTCATCTTTTCGGCCAGGTGTACAGCAAAACAATGCTTTTTTAGATCCAAGACGATCAATTTCTTCGCCAAGTTTGGCAATAGTGCCAGCACCAAAAACGACCCGGGCCGGAAGAGAGTCATGCGTGAAATTTTCCATGGGCGGGATATAGCGGTTGTCTGTCACGGTGTCCATGTTAGGCAATAAATATACTTCCTGATTGCGCCTCAATTGACATCGCTGGTCTGCATCGGTTCAATCATGCTGATCACAATCATTGATCGGTACGCTTTGATGCCATTCGATACAGATGTTCCTATTTTAACGGTTGATGGGCTTAACAGCTATTACGGCCGTGCGCATATCCTCGCGGATGTCGCCATGGAAATTCGATCCGGTGAGGTCGTAGCGCTAATGGGGCGGAATGGCGCCGGAAAATCCACGACCATGAAATGCATCATGGGTATCGTAAAAATTGCATCTGGCGAAATCCGGTTTTCTAATTCTGAAATCAGTGGCCGCTCGTCTTTTCAAATAAGCCGTTTGGGGCTGTCCTACGTACCGGAAGACCGGCGTATTTTTACCGATTTGACGGTCCTCGAAAATCTGGAGGTTGGCCGGCAGCAACAGCGTGACGATGCGCCGTCATGGACTCCTGAAAGGCTCTTTGAGCTCTTTCCAAATCTAGCGGAAATGCGGGACCGACTTGGCGGACAGATGAGCGGTGGCGAGCAGCAAATGCTTACAATTGCTCGCTCTTTGATGGGGAACCCGACCACAATTTTGTTGGACGAGCCCTCCGAAGGGCTTGCCCCGGTAATCGTTGAACAAATGGCAAATACGATACGGGAGCTTAAGTCTGAAGGTTTGACGGTGTTACTTTCGGAACAAAACCTCCATTTTGCCAACTTGGTCAGCGATCGGGCCTATATCATAGAAAAAGGCCGAATTCGGTACGAAGGTACAATGAACGAATTAGCTGATGACGAAGACGTTCGCCAAGCCTATTTGACCGTTTGATATAGGACACACAAAGGATGGCAAAGACCAAACAAACTGGGATTATTGGAGGTGTATGCATGGCACATGCGCCTCAGTTTTTTACCCTTCCGGATTCTGAAGACAAGAAGACTGTTAATCGTGTGAAACAATTAGCGAAGGCGAATGGGAAGCGCCTAAAAGCGTTAAATCCGGATGTCTATGTGACGATTTCGAATGATCATGCCAATCAGTTTGTTCTGCATTGTGTCCCGCCTTTTGCTCTCCATCGCGGCAATTTTGCCCGCGGAACATTTGCCGGACGGAAGTTCGAACATCAGGTCGCAAATGAAGAGTCTACTGAGGTCATCCGTTACCTCTACAAAGAAGGTTTTGATGTTTCCTATACATCGACAGCAGAGATGGAATATTCCATTGGTATTCCGCTGTCCTTCCTCGAAATAGATGGACCCATTCTACCTCTATTCGTAAATGCCTATGTCCCGCCTCAACCCCGTATGGAACGCTGCTATGCGCTTGGAGAAGCCATTAATCGTGCCCTGATCGCTCAGGGGTTAAGGGCCGTCGTTATTTGTAGCGGAGGAATGTCCCATTTCCCTGGGACGGACCGTTATGCGGAACCCGATCTGGAGTTTGACAAGAAGGTTCTCAGCGAACTGGAAACAGGCAATTTACGGTATCTTCTGTCGCTCGATGAAAAGCGTATGGATGATACTGGTAACATTGAGTTGCGGTGTTGGGGTGTCGCAGCTGGCATGTTAGGCGAACGAAAGCCTGATCTCGTATCGCTTGATCCTTCATGGCATCACAACTATGCAACACTGGCATGGTGGAAGCAGCCGCGAAGCAACGAAAAGCCGTTCGAACCCCACTACCCTGCTATAGCGCCTGAAAGATTGGATTTAACGGTAATACTCCACCGGTTGGCGAACGATACGGCGGAACGCGATCAATATATCGCCGATAGAAAAGCCTATGTGAAGGCATTGGACCTTACAAAAAAAGAGAAATCAGCGCTTCTGAGATTAAATGACGACGAAATGGTGAAAATGGGTGTGCACCCATTCTTATCATTTATGGCGCGTCTTCATATTGAGCGAGCGCCAAAAAAAACCAGCTAGATCGGTACAGCCATAGCTTCAAAGGCAGTATCGCAATTGATCAAATTGACCCGTTTTAACGCGATACGAAAGCTGTCCCCTTCGCGCACAAGTCGATGGAATTGCCGACCTATAAAAATGCGCTGCACATCAAGCCGAAATTCCCCCATCATCATCGAAGAACTAACGAGGTAGGTTCCCGCTTTTTCATCCGCCTCCTCAACAACGACATTACTGACCATATGGTTGGTCCGCGATGGCGGTGTCTGAATATGGATGCGTGGATGCCGTAACCTTTCGATGCGGGTTTTCATGAGTTGCCGGTCATCAAAAAACAACGAGGCCTGATTATAAGGGTCTGGTTCACCTGAAGTTGATGGAACCCAGTAAAGCCCATCTTCGGTAAACAGCTCCATCCACGCTTCAAACTCGCGTTCGTCGAGCAAACGGCCTTCATGAATTAGAAATAATTCAAACGGTTCACGGTCAACACCAGCTATGCCGCCTGCTGCTGGCGCCGACGGCAATCCCAGTGCATCCATTAGGCGGCCTCACACATGTAGTAGAGCCAAGCCTGATATTGCGCACGAATAGCCATTTCATGCATGGCGGACTCACTCGTGGCGTTGTAATGCGAATCGGCTTGCTCTTCGCCCATGCCTCTAGAGAGATCGATCCAGTCTGATTGTACGCTTTGCAATCCTACCTGCGTCCGCCGGAAAGCTTCTAAATCGTCCGTTTGCACAAAAGAGGCCGCTGAATGGGTTACGTTGAGCAACCGAATATTTGCTGCGTTCATTTCGTCCGGCGCGCCGACAAGTTTCACAGGGTATACGGTGACTTCGGTAAGATCGGTTGTTACCGGGCGAATGACGCGCACATGCATATTCAAACCCATAATCGAGCAGTTCGGATACAGCAGGGAATTATGAAATTCAGGTGCCAGAATTTCTTCCATACGTTCATGGCCGACCTTTGCTGCAAGCGCTTCTTTGTAGGCGTCGTATGCGGGGCTGGAACGTTCTCCCTCTTTGAGTTCTGTATTGCTTGTCCAACCATGGCCAAAGTCGACGACGTAGGAACGGCGTCCCTTCCAGACATCCGAAGTGCTTTCTTTCTTACCCTTCTTTTCGTCGATTACCTGGGCACCCTCTTTATCCCCTTCCCGCCGTGAGAACTGTTCGCCTTTTTTATTAACGGTCGAAGCATGAGAAAACGGCACGTGGTAGGAATCCAATACGTTTTCGACCTGCAGTTTCCAATTGCCACGGAAAAAATAACGATGAATTCCAGCATCAAGTGATATTGCGCCCTCAGGTGCGCGATCGACGAGATCGTCTATGTTGGCTTTCATTGGACCAAGAAACTCGTCGAAGCTCGCGCCTTTTTCCGCAAAACTAACGAAAATGAAGCCGCGATATTCGCCCATGCGGGCTGCCTTCGCGAGGCCAAAATCTTTTTTGTCGAAATGTGGCGCCGATCCTTCAGGCATTGCGACATCGATCAGGCTACCGTCTGTATCGTAAGACCAGCCATGATAGAGGCAGGTCAGTGCTCGCGCGTTACCGCAAGGGTCGTTGCATAACTTGGGACCACGATGGGCGCAGCGGTTAAGTAAGACCTGCGGTGAGCCGTCCTTGTGTCGAATAAAGATAATGGGCTGGCGGCCGATATCGGTGGTTATATAATCCCCAATGTTAGGAATCTGGCTTGTATGGCCGGCAAACATCCAGGCGCGATTGAATATTCGCTCCATTTCTAGTTCGAATATATCTTCATCTGTATAGACCCGCCGATGAACGCGACCGGGCTCTATCAGTTTCGAAATTTCGTCAGGCGTACCGTCAAACATCGCATTTCCATTTAATAGTCTGAGGTTATACAGAAATTTTTCGGATTATATATGATTTTCTCGCAGACCCATATTCGGGTCAAGACCCTGAAAACATAGCTCTTTGATTCTACACACTGGCGCACTATTGTCGCGATGCTTTTGCATCCAGGAGTAGGTAATGTTTCGTCTACCCGACTTTACTGGGCGGGAATTCAAAGTCATTGGGCTCATCAGCTTCGGCCATATGTTGAGTCATTTCTTTTTTTTCGTATTACCACCCCTCTATCTGCTCTTAAAAGAGGAGTTTCAGGTCACCTACGTGCAGCTGGCGATTCCTATGGCCGCATATGCTTTGGCGGCTGGCCTTGCCCAAACACCTGTGGGTTTTTGGGTGGATCGCTTCGGTGCCCGCAAACTTCTCGTCGTGGGGTTAATTATCCAGGGGCTTTCAGTTGCGGGAATCGGTCTGACAACCACGCTTTGGCAACTAACAATACTGTATTCGATTACCGGGATTGCCAATACGGTCTTTCATCCTGCGGATTATGCAATCCTATCCGGATCTATCGATAAGAAACGTTTAGGGCGCGCTTTCAGCCTCCATTTGGCAAGTGGAAATCTAGGTTGGGTATTGGTTCCCGGCGTTATGATAGGACTCAATGAGCTTTGGGATTGGCGAACCGCCTTTATGATCGTTGGGATGGTTGGGTTCCTGTTCGGTATTTTGCTCTGGGCTTGTTCTGGAACTATGACAGAAGAAGTTGGGAAACAGTCCAAGCTGGCAAAACAAAAATCGAAGACCTCAGAAAATACTAAAGAGGGAATAGGACTCTTGTTTTCATTCCCTATCATGATGTGTTTTGCGTTTTTCATCATGTTGACGATTGGCTTTACGGGTATTCGATCTTTTATCGTTGTTGCTCTTTACGAGCTTTACGGTATTACCAAGGTTGTTGGAAATACGGTCCTTACCGGATTCATGGCTGGCAGTTTCGCTGGTGTGCTTATCGGTGGTTTTGTTGCTGATAGGTTCGGTCCGCGCGTTGCAACCGCTATCGGGACGCTTGTGAGTGCTGCCATTATTTTGATCTTCGTCGGAGCGTACGATCTACACATATATTTAATTTTCTCGCTGATTTTCATTTCTGGTGCCCTTCAGGGTATTTTATTACCCAGCCGCGATCTTCTGATTCGCGCTGTAACACCGGCCGGATCGATGGGAAAAGTTGCAGGATTTCTTACAATGGGGATGATGATTGCAGCCGCGGCGGTTCAGCCGGTTTTTGGTTGGATAATGGATTTAAACGAACCACGCTGGGTCTTTTGGCTAAGTGCAATATTCGTCGCCGGCGCCGTGTTTTGTTTCTCTTCGGTTAGATCCAGAGATCGTCAGGCTGCGGCGGCGGAATAAATTAAATATCCGTCGGCGGTTCGTATTCGAGCTGTTTTTTCGTTGCTTCTTTAGGCGGCATCTTGACCGTTTTCTGAAACAACATATGCATGAATAGAAAAAGCGGTTTCGCTTTCATAATGAGAACGATCATCTCCTCGTTTTCATCTGAATTGAAATGTTGATGGACGACGCCATTGGGCACCATCAACATGTCTCCGGCTTCATAATCATATTTCACGCCGTCATGATGGTCGTACCCCCTGCCCTTCAAGACATAGAAAGCGGCGCTATTCATATGACCATGATTGACATTGGTGCCGAGCGGCGCAAACGCTTTCAGGTGCGTCTCAATTGACTGGCAAACTTCTACGTCTGCCGGGTTGATAACCTCTTTTCCATAACTCTGCGGCCCGCCGTGCCATTTTTTGTCGAGCGTTGAGTAGACCCGCGGAAGGGTGTGTGTCTTTTCGAGGAGTTCGCCATAAGTCCCTTCCAGGGCGCGGACAAATGTCCTTTTCTTGGTCCAGCGCGCCCATTCTGCTGCCGGTCTGTTATGACCCGGGCCAACTTCCGCAGGAGAACTATCGTTTTCTGATGGCGTATCTGTTCCGCTTTCGGCCATCGGCCACTTCCTTCACTACTCTATGTCTTGTGAATCTATTCTACGTCAAAGGACGACTGGTGCAATGTTTGCGAACTCACCAAATGATTTGTGCGGTAATTTCGTTTCGTAAAGTTTTAGAGAAAAATATGCATATTTTGTCTATAAACAGATAATAAAGTAATAAAAAAATATAAAATAAATAACAATGATTTATAACATTATTATATACAAACGAATAATATATAAATACTTGTTCTTTAACTTATATTTAACTTTTTGAAATTAAATTCCCCAATGTCTGTTGAATGAAATATGGGGATGAAAATGTTCACCATCATTAAAGAGCTTACTAAGGATGAATCAGGAGCCACGGCAATCGAATATGGATTGATCGCGGCACTCGTTTCCGTTGCCGGCGTGGTTGCCCTGACCAATATGGGCACGTCACTGCA
>CEUL01001305.1_pt1 | contig 23096 bp, 42 predicted proteins | sample 427021 | NCBI WGS metagenome assembly CEUL01 (sample SAMEA2622800, study PRJEB7988) | marine metagenome | isolation source: saline water (ENVO:00002010), including | reverse complement strand
GCATTAATCTATCTGTTTCCGCTGCATCATCAAATAATCTAATAAGGTCAGTAAAATCAACCTTATCACGATATTTTCTTCTCTTTTTAGTCGATGCCAAGGAGATGTTTTGCATATTTTCTTGCCTTTGCTTTTTGTTTATAATTACCCTCGACCATCACTCTAAACCAACTGAGAAACGTATCGCTTGATAATTTCTTTTTCATATTTCCTATAATCCAATCATCTGTACCTTTAGCTGCATAAGCTCCTTGTTTAACAGCTTGATAATTTGCATTACTATTCTTTGCGATATTTTTTATCATTCTATCCAGGTAAGACTTATCCACTTTTCCCCCCTTTTAAAATTTGTATTTCCTCTTCTTCTAAATAAGTTCTTAAATTAGTTCGTAGGAAAATATCTTCCTGGTCTTTTGGAAAGTTTTTTCCAGTAGCTTGGAAGAATTTTTCCGCTAGTTTAAAATCAATAGCGTACATTGTGGAAAACCCTACGTTGCCTTTTTTAATAATTTTGATGTACCCATGCAGCACTAAATCTTTTAATCCATTGCGTATAGATCTATCGGTAGTTCCTAAATCCCTGGACATCCGCAGCTGTGATGGATTGCATTGTCTGGTCTTGTCATTGTGATAATTACATAATAAAAATAATACTCTTCTAGCAACAGCTGATAACCTGGGATCAGCCTGGGCAAATAAATTTAATTTCCATTTATCAACGAGGGGCATTATTCACCATCTTTGCAGCCTCTTCCAAAATGTCCTCATCCATTGTTTTCCAGGTATATAAATTCTCCATGCATATTTTTTTTAATCGTGCAGCTGTTCTATAAACTTCATCCGAATGATTGCCCTGGGGCAGCTGTCTTTTTTTATAACTTGGAATAACATGATCCAAGCTAGGTTTTATTTGTTCCAACAATCCCAGCCCTCCAATATTTGAATATTTTTTACACAACCAATGGGAATAGCTTGGGATCTTCCCGCCTCATCATCTTCCTTATCTGTTGGTATATCCGCAGATAATTTTATTTCATTATCTGTAATTTGTGCAACCCAGCCAACACTTAAAATTGCTGGGCAATTAACTTCTTTTATTGTTTCAATTGAATGCCATCCATAATCAATTTCTTTTGCGTCAATCCAACGAATTACGACTAAATTACCGAGATGAGTTGAGGAAATCATTAGCTGTCACTTCTCCATTTGTATTATCTCGGATTTTTATCATGCGATCAGCTCTTGGAATTGTGCTGCCTTGACAATATCTTTTTATTTCTTGCGTTGGGTTTTTAAGGTCTTGCAGCCCAACTTGCCTTGCCAATTGTGTAAATGAAAGCTGATATTTTGTTCTGTATTCCTCTAAGGTCATATTCATGCTTATTTATATTAATTAGCATTTTTTGCAAATAATAAAAAAATAGTTTGCAAATCTTATTAATAGCATTTAAAGCTAATAACCATTATGGTTATAGAGATGGAAAAACTAAGAGAAAAAATGTTAGAAATTGGTATGACACAAGAAGTGTTAGCTAATAAACTTAAAATAAATAAAATACATTTAAACAAAGTTTTAAAAAATAATGCAAGTCTTACAATGCCACTTGCAGAAAAAATTGCAAATATACCAGAATTAGAAATAACATCAGCTCAATCTTTATTATATCCACCACAACCTTTAGAATTATCTGGTCAATATTTTTCAAATAATTCTGTCGAGCTTTTTCAATTTGATAGACTTCATGTTGATTTACCAAGTGTTAGACCAGGTTGGTATGGTATAGTTTATAGAGGTAGTCAAGATCCAGACTCTAGTTTTCATTTTCCTTTCGAGGATGGATTAGTACAAATTTTTGATAGTTATTTTCAAAAAATTAAAAAGAAAGATGAAAGGTGTTATGGAAATATTGGAATAATTCAACGTAAAAATAACAAAGAGTTAATGGTAGGTTGGTTAGGACATCCAAATACTAAAACTAAAAAACATCCATTTCAATTAATGGACAGTACATCAACACTCTATATTGAAGTTGATTGGTGCTGTGTTCTTCAAGGTAGTATCAACTTAAAAGCATTAGAAATTAAGCCATATTAACATTTTTTGCTAATTTATTTGTTTTAATTTGCAAATAATGCTAATACCATCCAAAAAGGATGGTTATGGAAGAAATTGATAATATTCCGCAGCATTGGTTAAAGTATGATCTTTATCACACTTCACCCGCACAATCGAATTTACCGAATGGCATTTGGGCTGGAAAATATTTATGCTGCACACAGGAAGAACGAAAACAATTTAAAGTTAAACCTATTATGGTTGCTGGTAATGCAGTCCAGGATGGATGCGATGCAGCTATCGTTGATAAATTAGATAATGATGTTGCTGCAAGAGAGGGAGAGTTTCAATTAAATTTACATAAAGAAAAATTTAACGAAGAACAATTAATACATTTTGAAAAAATTGCCGAGGGTATGCATCAAATGGTGCTAAATGGCATAACAGCTCTTTCAGAAATATTCCCTAATTATAAAAAACAAAAAATAAAATCTGAAAACTCATGCTGGGCAAAAATGCCTGGAGTAGAATTACCCATGACAGGTTTTATTGATTATGAAAGCAAAGACATAGTTGTTGAATTTAAAACAAAACAACGAGGAAAACCAAAAGAATTAAAAAAAGGTGGGTATAGTTCTGCAAAAGGATCTTTACCAGATAAGCCCCAGGAATCTCATGTCAAACAAACAGCTTTTTATAAAAAAGCAACAAACAAAAAAATTTTTATTGTTTATGTTAATGATGTTGTACCTGGCATAAATCCAAAAACAAAAAAAGAAGAAAAGGGTTTTGTTATATTTGATGAAAGCCACGATGCATTAAACAAAGATGCAATTGATTGGGCTTGGGAAACTTTTATTAGAAAAAATATTATTAGGCAAAATATAGTTTCTTCAAGCAATTCATTAACAGATATTTTATCCAAAATAGATCCAGAATTTGATGATCCATTTTGGGATTTTGGCGATGAGTATGTCGCAAGATGTAAGCAACTATGGAGGAGCATATGAGTAAAACAGCAGAAGTAATAAATTTTATTTCTAAGAAAAAAATAATTTGTACTGCTCACGATTGGAAAAATATGGATCGTGAAGAGGCAGTACAAAAAGAATGTGCAGCTAGAAGAAAACAAATAGGGTTAAGTCCTATTGCACATAGAAATATTTGGAATCACATTAAACAAGCAACCTGGGCGGATAAATCATGGCAGAAGTAAACGCACAAACAAAAGAATTGTTGCAAAAACATAAGCTAACAAAATCAGATGTTTGGTTTATGAAGAATGCAAAAAAATGGGCAATTACGCACAAAGCTATGGAAAAAATTGCTTTGAGAGAAAAAATATTAATTGTTGATTTAGAAATTTCTTATGTAGATCTGACACTAAATGCTTGTGTTGTAAAATGCACAGCTGTTAAGGATGGTATTAAAGTTATAACTTTTGGCGAGTGTACTCCAAAAAATTCTTTTAACTCTTACCCAGTAGCAATGGCTGAAAAAAGAGCTTTAGATAGAGCTATATTAAAACTTGCTGGATTGCATGGCGATTTTCATTCTGAGGATGAAATGGATCTACGAAAGCAGCAAGAAGATAGACGAGATTCCCCTAACAAAAATGGTGCTAAAAATAAAGGGGATGCTCCTGGGGCAAGTGGTTTGCCCCAGGCTATTCAAGAAAGGATGAACAATGGCAATTAAGGGTGTTAAATTAAATAAAAAAGGTGAGGCTGTAATTTATTTGGATGTTTATGCACAAACAGATGAATTAAAAGATGCAGTAAACGAATTACCAGAAAAAAGACCAGGCTTTAAATCACATAGCCAGGGCTTAGAAATAAAAGAAGATATTACAATACCAGCTGGGAAGTATGATATTGTGATGTGGAAAGGATTTACGAAAGCTGGAAATCCTAAAATGACCATTAACATTGGTGATCATAATCCAAAATATGCTCAACCAAGTAATGATCCAGCTCCAAATAATAATGTTTCACAACCTCCTGTGAGAGATGCGGGTGAAGATTGGTTAAATGACATTTAATCCGCATAAATTAATGACAACTGCGGATGTAGGGAATCTACTCTACGATCCGCAGCTGCCAACAATCGTCAAACAAAAAAGAGTAATGCATTTAATTAAAACCAATGAATTACCTATGACAAAAATAAACAGGCAATGGATGATCCCTTATAAAAAATTAGTCGAATGGCAAGAAAGAAAATTTAAATGACAGATTTAGATCCAAAATTATTAGACGAAAAAACAGATGATCCATTGGTGCAAAATGTCATAAAAAGATTAGCCACCAGGTCTAACATGGGCATTAAAAAATATGGCAGCACTTTTGATCAAGCAAAAAAAACTCCAGCTGAATTATTTGAAGATATTATTGAGGAATTATTAGATGCAGCTGTGTACCTGGAAAAATTAAAACACACTTTAAAATGATAACTAAAGACGAATTAAAAACACAATTAAAATTTGTGGAAGATCTCCTGGAAAAAAAAATTGAGGATAATTTTAAACTTCGACAAGAAATTATAGAATTAAGAAAAAAATTAAATCTCATTCCAGAAGTAAATTTAAAACCAGATGGCAAGAAATAATTATTTTAACCAGGGAGATCACTACTCAGAATTTCATAGACAATTTGATGGCTTGGCAATGATAGACATTGACCAAGTTGAGATTTGTAAAAAATGTAAAACACCACTTGCGGTAGTTGAAACAGCTTATGATGTTGGACAGAATTTTAAGTCGTTTATTGTCACACAATTGATTGCTGAGAGGCTTAAAGTACCTGGTCTAGTGACATTGTATAAAGTAGATTCAAAAAGCAATGAGATAGTAAATTTTAGGGTAAAAAAATTATATCCAAAAGAAAGCGATGGGTTTTATAATGTAGAGCCTTACCAATATGTTAATTGGTTAAAGGGATTACATCAAAAACATAAATGCTAAAATCGTAGCACCACTCACACCCATTGACGACTAAATAAGAATCAATTAAATAAAAATATTGCTACGATATTTTTTTAACTGCTACGATGTTTGCTACGATAAATACAATAAATAAGAGAAAACCAACAATGAACAGCATTGTGACAGGGCAGCGTTCTAACCAGCTGAACTACTCCCGCACCAAGAAAACCGCTATAAACTATAATTTAAAATTTTATACTAAAAAAAATACACCTACCAAAAACCGCCAAAACCCACCAGCACCTTTTGGCAGCTGCTACGATTTTTGCTACGATTTTTTTTATTTGCATTTTTTGCGAACACCGCCTTGACTATTAGCATTTAATGCTTATATTATAAATGTAAGGAGATAAAAAATGCAAAGACCGAGCAAAAAAAATAAAAAAGATTTTAACTTGGCTTGTTTAGGTTTGCAAAATCTTAAACAAAACAAAGTTAATACTAAGTCCTGGTCATTTTATGATCTGTATTTTCATGGTGTTTGTGTCCAGGCAGTAATCAAAAAAAATAAGGAGGTTAAATAATGGCTAGAAAATTAAGTCAAGCAGCACAAGTTGCAAAGCTCTTAAAACAAAAAGCTAAAGAGTTGGGATTGGTTGCAACAGCAAAATCTCAAAATTTTAGCATGGGCAATAGTGTTGTTATTAGAATTACTGAGGGTACAGATGCTAATTTAAAAAAGTTTAAAGAATACAGCGGTCAGTATGAGTATGGGCATTTTAATGGCATGGAAGATATTTATGAATATTCCAATTGCAGAGATGATATTCCACAAACTAAATTTTTGAATGTTGATGATCATAGAGCAGATACAATCATCCAGGAAAATTTAGATCAAACTCAGAAAAGATTTTATGAGCATGAGTTTAAACTTAATGATTATGATTTAACTTCTTGGCAATGGCTAGGCAAATTAAGAGATCATGTTGGAGAAGATTGGCAAAATGTTCTTAAAAAATTACTCCAGGAATTTAATGGAGTTAATTCAGTTTCAAACCTTAGTAATGGTTTTAATTTTCAAATGATAAAAAAGGAGGTTGCATAAATGCTAGTTAAATTTACTAAAAAAGAACTGATTGAAATTAATGTTTCAGTTGGTCAAAATTTAAGCAAGTTTAAAGACACTCTAAAAGATCACGAAAAAAAGATTTTAGAAAGTATTTTTAATAAAACAATAAGTATTCTTAATCCTAAAACAATAAATATTCTTAATCCAAAGAAGGAGGTAAAATAGTGGCAAAAACAATTAACGTAGATAGAGGCTCATTCCTGGGTAAAAAAGATTTTACCCTGGAGGAGTATGTTTCAGAATGGGTTGCATGGTCGCTGCAAATTACCAGCATAATAAGTGATTCAGATGATGCACTTAAATTTTATGACTTAAAATCTTGGGTAAAAGAGTTAGCCGAGAAAAGTTTTGAAAAAATTTATCAAGAGCAACAAACTGTTAATAAACCAGAAAACAACAAGCAATATAGATTGATTGGTAAAGCTGGAGAAAAAAGCATCGCAAAAGGAAATACTTGGGCAGAAAGTGAGGTTAAATAAAGATGCTAACCAATAAAAATAATATAGAAATTTCAGATTATAATTTTACTGTTGCACAACAGATAATCGATAAATTTCATAAACATAATATTAAACCCCAGGGGCATAAATTTACCCTGGGAGTTTTTAGAAATACAGAAGAAGATTTTAATAACAATGAAGATGTTAATCCAGCTGCACATTTTGCAATAAAAGATTTTTACGAATGCCAGGGAGAAGATTTATTTGATGATGGATTTATCGAAGATACTTTTGAGGGAATAAATGGTTTATATTATCATTTAGAAAAAGATATTTATGTCCTGGAATATGAATGTGAATATTTAGTCGTTGAGCCAAAACCTGGTAAAATTTTAAATGGTGTTGCGGTAGTTGGCAGACCAGTTGCTAGATGCCTGGATGATGGAGATACTTTAGAAATTACAAGAATTGCATTCCTTGATGAAAAGGATGCTAATGAGTTTGATGTAGAATTGATGAGATTTAATAAAGATCATGCCTCTCCAATTCCATCAATGTTAGTTAGCTCAATTAGTAAAAGAGCTAAAAAAATGGGATATAAAAAACTAATTACTTTTACCAGGGAGGATGAAAATGGCAGTTATTATAAAGCTGCTGGTTTTAAAGTAGTACACAAACAAAAATATCCTAGAAAATGGACATCGAAAAATGCAGCTGCGATGTATGCAAAATCATCTCCAGCAAGAAGATTTCGATGGGAAAAGGAGGTTAATTAATGATTGAATATTATTTAGATCATTACAAAGGAATTATAATTTATCATTATAAATTTTTAATTTTTTTGTTTTTTAAAAATTTTCATTACAGCAAAAAAATGCGTGAGGCATATAGTTTTGCTTTTAATTATTTAATAAAAAATCCAAGACAATTTGGCTGGAGGAATCATAGATAATGGGTGATATATTCACAACTGGCTGCGGTAAGTTTGTTATGTTTTTTTACCGATGCCCAATAACAAATAAAAGATTAAAAAAACAAGTAAGCATTGGTAAACTTTCTGAAACTGAGGCAACTGCCAAAGCAAAACAATTAAAAAAAGATTTGGAAAGAACTATTGATGATGGCAATTATATTGTTGAAGATAAACCATTTAAATTTGCCCTGGATGGTCTTAAAAAAATTTATTTATCTAAGTGGGAGCTGCATCAAAAAGATCCAAATACTGGGTTAAGGGAGAGAACATATAACGAGTATTGTGAGCAATTAAAAATTATAGGAGGTAATTCAAATCACAATATAAAAGTATTTGATAAAAAATTATCAGATTATAAATGTAGTGAAATTACTCCACCAATTGCTAACGAAGTATCAAAAGTTTTTGCCAGGGATCTTAATAAAAATTTTAATACTAAGTGTTGGGCTAAGTTTGTAGCTGCTTGTAAGTTGGCTATTGTTGAGAATATGGGGTTAAAAATTAATCCTTGTGAGATGGTTGATAGAACTAATCATCAATCAAAGACCAGGGTTATTAAGAAAAAAGCACCAACAAAACAAATGGTTGATAAATATTTAGATCATTTAGAACAAGTTAAAAATGTAGGATCTAACAGTTGTCCTAGAAAAGATTTTACTTCAAAATTTAATTACATTATTAATTTGTATTCTGCTCATACTGGCAAAAGATCCAATGAAATATATGGAATGCTTGTTAAAGATGTACATTTAAAAAAAGGATTTGCAGAAGTTAATCAAGTTTATTGTGCTAAGACAGGTAATATTGAATTAACAAAAACAGATAAGTCGGAGAGAATTGTAGCTTTAACAGATCGATTGATCCAGGGCTTACAAGAATGGTTGGCTTATTTAAACAATAAAGAGATACCAAATCCAAAAGGGTTATTGTTTCCTACAATGAATGGTAATTATAGAAATGCATCAAATGTTTTAAATAGAAATATAAAATTACCAGCTAAGAAATTTGGTATTGATCCATCAACATTAAGTGTCCATCAATATAGACGACATAATAACAGTAGAAGAAAAGACGCTGGACATGATGGAGATAGATTAAGAAATCAGATGGGGCATGAAGATCAGAAAATGACAGATCTTTATAATACTACCTGGGAAGATATTAAAAGAGATAGAAAAGATATTAACGAGGCTTTTTCCTCTTAATACTCCGGATAGTTTTATCGTTTCCAATTGTAAAGTTGCCGCTAATTACAGCGGCAATTTTTTTTATCTCTTGCAGCTGCTGCTCGTTTAATTCTTCTTTTTTCTGTTTTTTAGGCATATTTTACCAGGTCTAATCATACAGCCCACTTGCTACAAAGCCTTGTATGGTCAAATATGAGGCTTTTTTTTACTTCTTTTTGCCAAATAATCCCATTGCACCCTTTGCACCCTTAATTCCAAAACTAGCACTAATGCATAGAATTAAACAAGTTGAAAACCACGATGGGGTGTGTTCATCTAAAAATATAAATCCTTTTGCAACGTAATCTTGTGTCCAGGGCAAGAAACATCCAAGCAATATTGCCCCAAAAATAAGAGTCCAAAATTCGTCTTTCCAGCTGTTTTGCATTTGATCAACAGCTGATTGCTCCCAGGCTATTTTACCAGCAGCAACATCTTCCATACGTTTTTTAGATGCTTTTATTTCAGTTAGTTTCAATTCATTCTTAGCAGCTTTGTTTGCTGCGAAAGCCTTTACGCCATCAGCCGCCACTCCAAGTAGCGGCTTTGCGAGTAATTGCCAAACCATTAAAATTGCCCCCAGGCAATAACTGCTAGTATTACTACAACAGCTATGAAAAGTATCTTACCTCTTTTAGTAAGACCTCCCCAAAAGTAATTCCATTTATCTAAGATGTAATTCATATACTCCTCATTAATTCTGCGAGATTTTCACATCTCGCTTTTGTTTGTTTTCTCCACTTCGAGTCGAGCATTTGCACACTTGCCTCGATGTGATTTTTCTCAGCCAGGGCTTTATGCATTTTTTTAAAATTCATACAGCCTTGTTTTCCCAACTGAAAAATCATTTCAACAATAATACCAAAAGCTGTTGGATGAATATCATCTGGAGTAATTTCATCCGCAGCTGCTACTGCTTTTTCAAAATCCTGGTCATATAGTTTTAACCAGCCCTCTTCTGTCTTAGGCACTTCTTCGGATGGTAAGATCTTATGACCTACTCCACCGGTTAGAAATCCTAATGTATCTACATAAGGCTCTAATTCAAAACCCTCATGGGATCGTATTCTTTCTTTTACTTCACTTAAACTTGCAGCTTCCATCTTTAAAGACATATAATATTTTCACTCCTAATTGTTTTTGGTACTTACTTTCTTTCCTGTTAATCATTGTGCCTGGTTTCCAGGTCTTGCGATATGATGCTGTTTTAACATCTATCTTTAAAACTTTTCCTGTCACTCTATGTACTGCGACTATATCTATTGGATCATTATCCTGTGTTTTCCAATAAATTGTATAATCTTTTTTTGATAACCAAGCCGATGCAATAAACTCCGATTGCACTCCTTTGGCTATTTTAGCATAAGACAAAACTAATCAAAAAATCCCATCCACTTAGCAATAACACCTAATATAATTCCAATTATTACTAAGGCTTTTAAACCTCCCGCACCCATTGCAGAAAACTTCTGTAAATTTTTTATTTCTTGCTGCATCAACTCCTGGCTTTTCAACATATATTTCATATCGGTACGCAACTCAGCAATATCTTTTTCCCAATTAGACATTAGTTTGCTCCCAGGTTATTTTAGGTTGGCAATACAAGAACATAGATACATTTCTTAATTTTAAATCTTCATCTATTTCTTTAACCAAAATGTTTCTTTTTAATAAACAATCCTCTTTTGTTTCAAAATCAAAAGCAATGTAAGCATTTGATAAACAAACAGTTGGTAGATTTGTTAAACTTAAAAAACAAATCGTTGCAAAAATATTGAACATTATCCACCTAGCGGATTACTTGCCTCCGCTTTGATTTCATCAATCAATATTTTATTTAATTCACTTTGCTTTTCAGCAATAGCAATCTTTTTAGATAATTCATTTATAAGATCTCTAACTTTACCAAATTCTTTAAAAGTTTTATCTGATAACTGAACAATATTTAATTGCAGCTGGTTGTCCGCAGCTGCTGCTTTATCAAATAGATCTTCCATATCAGATTTAAGTCCAGCAATATCATTTAGAATATCATCCATACTATCATTATCTCTAGCCATCCACTCATCTTCCAGGGCGGACATACGATCTAAGATTTCTACTTCTAAATCAGAAATCTTTTGATTCATTGGAGCTAGATCAACTGTTTCATTAACAACAAATTCTTTATTCTCTATGGCATCAAGTCTTGTATTAAACTCACCCCAGGCATAAAAGCCACCACCAATAGCACCAATAACACCTATAATAGATGCATAATTAGTTAGTTTTTGTATCATAATAAATCCTTTAATTTTTGTAATTCAATCATCACAGATAATTTTTGTACTTTTAAATCGTATATTTTTTGTTCATGCTGTCCAACTGGATCAGTAGAAATATAGTTATCTAATCCTATGTTTAGATAAATACCTTTATTATAAATTGATAAATCAGCCTGGATAAACAAAGCATTATCAACATCACTATAAATAGTTTCTGGCTGATAAAAATCTGTGTTGTCGTAAGCAGCTAATTTATTTCCATCATCAAACAAAGAAATTTCTTTAACTTCAACAAAGACATTTTCAACAACATCAATTTTAATTTTTTTATCTTCTGTTTTAGCTACATCAATTTCTTTATCTTCTTCTAGTACCCTTTCGGCTTTCTCGGTTTTGGTTTCTTCTTCTGTAATATCAGCATTTTTATCCTCGGTTATTTTTTCTTCTTCGGCAGTTTCCTCTTCGGCAGCTGCAACTTCTTTCTCTTCATTGGTTTCTTCTTCAATAATTTCTTCTTCTTCTTTTGTGGCAATTTCGGTTGGCTCTTCATCGATAGCCTCCTCCATAACCTCATCAGCAAACTCTTCAAACTCATCAGCAAATTCTTCCTCTAATATTTCCATTTCTTCATCGGTAAATTCTTCCGAAAAGAAACTTTCAAATTCTTCTGGTACTTCTAATTCTTCAAATGCAGCTTCTTCAAATTCCTCAAAGTCCTCAAACTCCTCTAGGAATATTGTTTCAAATTCTTCTTCAAAAAATTCTTCCTCTATGAATACAACGTCAAAGTCTGTCCAATCTTCTGTCCATATATCTTCTGGTATAGTAAAATCTATTTCTTCATAATCAAAATCAATATCATCAATGGTATCTAAATCATCCTGGATTTCATCGGTAATAGGATTGAATTGAGTATAAGAAACTGATAATTCTATATCATCAATATCTGCTCCCCAATGACCTGATCTGCTATTGGTATTTGAAACACTAACCCCAATATCAAAATCAGTTTGTGTGTTTACACCTTGAATATATGTATCAGTATAATTCGTAAATTGACCGCAGTTAGTAGATCCGCAGCCAGTATCTTCAATTATTCTTTGTTGTACTGTTGTTGATCCATCAGAGCCAGTAATCGTTTGTTTTAAAATTACTGTATTATCGTATTGATTCCAAAACCAAAGATCAGCAGATAGAGTTGACGACCACCCACTTTGTATTTCTTCTGTGAGCATATCAGTATCATCAGCCAGGGAAACAGTTTGGCTTATAACTGTATCTTCTTCTGCTGCTACTGATCCACCAGGATTATTACCACCACCTACTGTTGCAAAAGATCCAGTACCATTATGTCCATGTGTGTGATCTGATACTGTCCATCCATCAGTAGAATATGTTTGTCCAGTACCAAACGTAGAGTTAGTTAATATATTTCCTGTGTTTACAGTTTCACTAATCCCTGTCGTGGATAGTAATAGGCTCAAAAGGATCGTTGCAATCTTCGCACATTTTTTCAATCCTAATAGATGCCATATATTCCTCATCTTTAATATATGTTTCATAATCTGGTCTTAGTTTTGGATATGTTTTCCAAAACTTAATAGCTGCATCGCCAAGCAATCCCCCTGGAGCTGGGCAAGGAGTATTAGAAATCATCATTGCTCTAAATACTCGTTCATCCTGGCACAGTATTGACACAGCTGCGACAGACATTCCAAAATCTTTAGTGACTTTCGCTAATTTTATTCGTTCACAATTTTCATCGACTACATGTTTGCCGCCACTAACCCCAACAAAGGAAGTAGAAACAGAACCACTAATACCCATACTACAAACATCTTGCGACATAGAACTATACGATGGTGCGTTGGCACTAGGAGGTGGTATATTAGACTTATTACTTGTAGTGTTGGTAGTATTATTAGTAGTTGTGCTAGTTGTATCATTGGAACTGCCAGACTGGTAAGTATTATTATTTGTGGTTTCATAATTTCCATCAATAATGGTATTACTACCGCTTGTATTCGTGGCATTGTTATCATCGGCTCTTGAACTTTGTACAGCAGCCACAATCATAATGAAAGTTAGCAAAAAAAAAAGCATTCTCATTGATAGTCGCCATCTATTTCTAATCTTAAAGACTTAATCTTATAAGAGTTTTCTAAAATCTCATTCTTTAATTCAAGCACATTTTGATTAGCTTGAACATCCTCTATGTTTGTTTTTAATAATTCAAAGTCAGCAAATAGTTTTCCTACAATAAAAACATTTCCACTAATAGCTGCAACAATTCCACAGAATATTAAAATATTCGTTATCGATAATTCTATTTTCATTTTCCACAAATACAACTTCCATTACAACCACAAGGATTAATCATTTAGGATATTTCTCCTTAACTGCTTTACAATCAGCTATGTATTTATCTATTTGTGCTTGGTCATCTTTAACAATACCATCTAAATAATCTTCCATTGGAGGATATTCTTCTTTTCTTTTTCTTTGATATTCTTTGCTATCGTAATCAGCATTTAATTCAGTAATTTTATCAGTTATTTGTTTGTTAGTTATGTTAGTTGGATTTCCATCATGCCAAGTAATTTTATTTATATCATTATTATCTACTGTAACTTGTGCATCTGATTTGATTGCTTGTATGGATTTAATTATATCGGTCATGCTAGTACCTCCGAAACTGTAATTGTTGAACAAGCATTAACACCAGAACCAAGACCGCCTTCATCAACAGACCTATTAAGATATAATGTTCCAGAGTTTGTTTTCCATTGGAGTTTATATGTTGTCGCACTCGTAGTTGAGGGTGAGTCAAGAAATGTTGTAGTTAAATTAAACATACGATATTGATTTTGACCATCACTTGCTTGTCTAAAAGGCATTGTATAATCTGCTGATGTGTCAGCAACACCTATAACTGTACTATCTCTAAGTAAATTAATAGGTTGGTTAGCAGATGAGCCACCACATATCCAAGTTTGCACTTTAACTAAAATTTTAGAGCTAGTTGCTGATGGAGTTATAGCTACTGACATACCAGATATATCTGCAAAACTAGATGAAGTGGTTGAAGTAGTATCAGTTTTAGCAGTTTGCAAAACTTGTCCTATTTTACCAGTTGTTAATCCAGACCTTGCATTAAGTTTTGTTAGTGCCATTATGGTTTCTCCCAAATTGAATGTGTTAATTTTCCATCACTATCTCTATTAAGTAATTCATCATATTTAGATGAGTCGTAGTTAGTTGGAATGTCTCTTAGATTTTCTCTATAATTAGATTGTGCTGTTGTCATATTACCTTTAAGCACCCATATATCTGTTTCTTGTAAAAGTTTTTTTCTTATATGTCTTATAGCTTCTAATTTCCAAGCATTTGAAGGTTGTCTATTATTCCAAGTTGTTTCTTCTTCTGATGTTAAAGTTTCTTTAACAGCTTCTCCTGTAAGACAATTAACTTTTATTTTATCCATTACGCTTTCCTACCCCATATTCTAATATTATATTCTCTAATATTTCCTCCATTCATAGCAAAATGTAATCCAGCTGGAGCAGTTTCTACATCATATCCACCAGCACCACTTGTCCAACCAAAAGTATACCCATGAAAAAAACCAGAGGCTAACCATGAATAGTGAGGTTTATGACCACTATCTGTCATATCACTAAACCACATATGAATATCAAAAGGTAAATTTGTTGAATTACCCATAGAAGAAGTATGCATTGGTTGAATAGCAGATGTTGTGTGATAAAAATATGCACCAGCACCACCAGAGCCACCTGTATGTTCTACACCAGCATATTTATAATCAGAAGTACTTAAAGCATTATTACTACTATCAAGAAATCTTATAAAAGGTGAACTACTTGATGTAGTTGTAGCCGCACCTGAAAATAAACAATAGTATGCAACATAAGTATCACTAAAACAACCCTGTAATTCTACATTAGATACTTGACCTGTTCCTTGTGACCCACCAATATGAGTCATAGCACCACTAGGCTCTGCTTTGAATGTATTGTCTCCATAAAGAACTGTGCTTGATGAAGCTGTGCCACTTCCAAGTCTAGCAGTAGCAATAGTGCCAGTTAATTTAGATGCAGCAACATCAGCAATTTTTGCGTCAGTCACAGCATTTGCTTGTATCTTTGCAGTAGATACTGTGTCATCACTTGGAACTCCAATATCATTAACATTACCTAATACTAGGATTTGATTTATTACATCACTCGAACTAAGCGACTCTGAAAAAACTATTGTGTCATTAACAATATTGAAAGAAGATCCACCTGTTTGCAAAACCCCATTTAAAACCACCAAACAATGTGAACTTGATTGAGGATATACAGCAACACCACCTTGTCTAAGGTTAAAGGTAGTTGAACTTGAAGTAGTTATACTATCAAGTTTTTTAAAATCTCCTGTTGTTGGTACTGCACCTATATAGGTCATTTGTTATCCTCTATTGTTTGTAATCTTTGTTGTTCTGCTTTTATATCTGCATTAGAAATTGGAGTTGTGCCATTTAACCACTCAATAGTGTTTTCCCAATCATGATCAAAAAATTTATATTCTGCATCTGCATTTAAAGATTTTATCGCTTGTCCTATTTTTATTGTTGCCATTATGCTAATACCTCTATTGCTAGTATTGAACTTTGTTTTTTATAATTCATATAAACCTCTCCATCAGTTTTTATTCCTACATCATAGGTTATTGCAGAAGTTGTGTTATGACTTGTATCTTGTGTTATAAAATCAGTAGAAAAAAATAATTTATCTCCACTATCAGTATTCATATAAGATGATTTAGCAGCTTCTGCATATATTTGACTTGAAGCTCCCCCACTAATATTTCTATCTATATTAACCCACCAACCTCTATCGTGATCTATGTATGCTTGTGTTGTCACCATAAGTAAAATTTTTGAATTAGTTGCACTAGGTGTTATTGTGACAGCAACATTAGTTAAATTTGTAAAACTACCAGATGAATCTATAGTTTGTTGACTTGATTCACTAGCAAAAACATATTGATTAAATTTTCCAGCACTAATTCCAGTTAAACTACCACCACCTAAAGCTGGAAGTGTAGAGCCACCTAAATTTTCTGCTGCTATTTTACTAAATGCCATTATTTTACTCCTGAATTGTCATAAATATTTTTTACCTTATCATTATAAGAAGATTTAATTTCATCTGTCCAATTTGCAGTAGCTAAATCTTTTATTTGTTCATCTTCACCAGATACATCGTCAACTGGAACAAAAGTATTTCTATGTCTTTTAATATCAACTACTTCTCCATTATCATTAGTTGTAATAATGTCATAAGCTGCTTGAATTATTTTATAAGGCTCTTTTATTTCTGTTTTAATTAATTTAGTTTCTGTTGGCATATTTCCTCTAATCTGTATGATAAAAAATATTTAATCTTAAATATGGGTTAGCAATTACACTACCATCATATTTTTTTATGTTAACTTGTGTTGAATTGTCATCCATCCAAACTATTTGTTGTGTGCCAGTTTGACCAAATTCGTGACCAGTACCAGTAAAATTACCATCAGCTTGGAATGGTGCATTTGTAAATTTATAATAACCAGTAGGGCTATTTGTAGTTAGTGTTCCTTGTGCTTGAAGCATAACACATTTACCTATTTTAATATACTTACCAGAAACACTACTAGAGCCAGTCACAGAACCACCATTAACATCCCAGTTTGGTGTCCAACTACCTTCTTCATAATCATCTAAGGTATTAACATCACTTGATCCTAAATTATCTAGTTTTAATCCTCCACCTGAAGTTGTTGGTTGTAATGTTGTTCCATCATAAGTTAAGGTACTTTCCCCCTCTAAAGTATTCGCTGTACCACTACCAGTTATAATTCTGTTATTTGCATTGTTATTTATTGTTGTGCCACTAACTGTTGTAAAGGATAAAGTACCACTTCCATTAGTTTGTAATACTTGACCATTAGAACCATCAGAAACATTTAATTCTGTTATACCTACTGAATTTGCAGTTGGATTAACTGATTGCATTACTTTGTTTAGGTAGTAAACTGTCACGACATCTGCCGAAACTAATGTGCCACCTAAAGTTAAAGTTTTATTACCTGTGCCACCTACCGAATAAGAATTTTTATCTTGTACGATATTATTCCAAACAACAAGTATATCTTCTTCCGCAGAAATTTCATGCGTAAGTGTGACAGTATTTGTTGATAGTCCAGTAAAGCGATCTTGAATACCAGAATCAAAAGTAGTGCTAGGTTGTTGTCCAATAAAAGTCATTATTAAGTAATCTCCATAACTGATAAGCAGCCAGAAATTTTGTCTGCTACTGAACAATCAATTTGGATTGCATCAGTTGTTTCCATATTTATTTTGCTTATATTTACTTCTAAAGAACTTTTTGCTGGAATCACTACGTTAGGTACTAATTTGCAAGTAGTGTTAGCCACATTATTGTTTCCTCCACGATTAGCAGTATCACTAACAAGATCAACTTCAACTGAAACAGAAGTTGTGTGAATATTACTTAATCGCAAACCGAGAACAACAGAAGTGGTACTACCAGCAACTGTGTACATTGTATAAGGTGTTCCAGCACTTGCTGGTTCAGCTGCAAAAGTGACAGTTTTAAATGTGTTAGCCATATTCTCCTTTCTATCCGAGGGCTATTGCAAGGGCAGTTGGATCTGTCGCTGCAATAGTTAAAGTTTCATTACTGCCATCGTTATTTTCTGTAAAAGTAATTGCTGTACCAGCAACTAATTTACCATTCAAAAAACCAGCAGTTGAGTCATTTGAACTTACAAGAACTTTAACATCTGTATCGGCAACTATTGAAGCCCAAGATGATCCATTGTAATAATTTAAAGTGTTAGCAGTTGTATCGTAATAAAGATCACCCTCATCATTACTACTACCAGGAGCAGATGATGCTACTCTATATCTATCAGCAAAACTATTTACTCCAGTAATATTAGATGCAGTTGTATTAACATTTGCTATTGCACCAGCTACTGTATTAACATTTGATATTGATCCAGCAGTTGTATTAACATTTGAAATTGATCCAGCGACAGTATTAACATTAGAAATACTACCACTAACATTACCAATATCAGTAGCATCAGCAGCAACAGTATTAATATTAGTTTGATTAGAAGATGTTGGTGTTGTTCTTACCCAGGCACTTCCTGTGTAAACCATCATTACATTGTTTGATGTATTAAAATATAATGCTCCAGTTAATAAACTATCTCCATCATTATCAGCAGATGGATCAGAACTTTTTTGTCCTAAATATCTATCATCAAAATTGTCATAACTCGTAGCAGCATTACTTGCAGAAGTAGCAGCTGCGGATGCAGAATTAGATGCGTTAGTTGCCTGGGTAGAGGCTGTGGATGCAGAACTTGCAGCAGCTGTTGCAGAATTAGCACTAGCAGTAGCGGAGTTAGCCGCAGCTGTGGCTGACGATGCAGCATTAGTTGCTGATGTAGTTGCACTAGCAGCATCAACCAGTAAAGACCATTTGGCACTATCGGTGTTAGTTGTTAATGGCTGTGAGCCAGAAGAAGTATGAGCTGTTAAACAAATAAAAATATTATTAGTAGAAGTATCTTTAACAATATCTCTTACAACATAAGCTGTTGATGCAGCCCAGTTGCCTTTAACTGTACCTAACTCCTGGGTGACAGATAATTCACCAGAACTATCAAAAGCTAAAATTTTTGATGCACGATCAGTTGCTCCAACAGTAAATTCTGTTGAGGTCATTGTATTTGTTCTTGATAGTTTTAATGAACGATCAATTTGTTCTTGTAAATCTTGACCTATAATAGTTAATTTATCAAGAGCATCTTCATGTGTTTCTGCTGGAAAAGGATCATTAGCAACATAATCAGTTGATTGTGTCTTAGCTGTATTTCTTCGTAATACAACTGTTTCGCCAGATGCGGGTGCGGTGACAAATGTTATGTTTCCACCCGATGCAGATCCAACTCCAGTTATAGAGTAATTTGTAGATCCAGTACCCTCGGCTTTTACAGTTTCTGTACCTGTTGATGATCTTACTATAACCTGTATATCTGTTGATGCTGGTATATAAAAACTATAAGCAAAAGCAGTAGTTGATCCATTCCCAGAATAACTATTCTTGGTAGTCGTTGATGATATTGTCATATTTAAATTTTAGAGAAAATTGCAAAAAAAAAGCTGGTATTCCAACCAGCATATAAAGAATCATACAGAAAAATGTTATGTTTGTTAAGTAAAAAATTCTATTTTGTTGGATTTATATTTGGCAATCTATCTGGTTTTTTCTCACCAGCTCCCCACCAATATTCTAATCCTGTGGTTTTGCGAGATCTCTTCTCCTTTCTTCTTACTCTTTTGTCAAAATCTGGATCTATCATTTCTTGTAAAGTATCAAAAATATATCTTTCCAATACTAATCGAATATACCAAAGCGATGCTCCAGGAGTATATCTTTTAATAAAATTAGATATATCATTACCATAATTAACTTTTTCGCCTCGTATTAAATTTATAGGATTTACTACACCTAATTTTAATACATCAGATACGAATGATCCAACAGCTCCCACAGCTGTTTGAGCATAACCGCCACCAAATCTATTTGTACCAGCAAAAAAGAAATCACCAAATATACCTAATCCGCCACCATGTATCATAGCATTCATCCAATATTTTATATCTCTATTTTCTTCTGGCGTAATATCTTTACCTTTAGTTAAATTTTTTAATTCATAAGTTAAAGCACCTATTAATGTTGTTGATATAATTAAACCTCCCATTGCAAAGGCTTTTCCTCGTAATCCTTTTACTTGAAACAAAGATCTAGCAATATGTGTAAATGCTAAAGTTAATGTAAAATTTTTATACATAGAGGCAGATAATAATAATTCACCACCAACTGTACCTGGTTTAGCATTTCCTTTAATTGATGCTTTGGCACGATAAGAACTAGATGGTACAGCAAATTCTATTTCTCTATTAATACCATCCATTAATCGTGATGCTATATCTTTTGCTAAATTTTCTTCTATATTTGTATTAGAATAAATATCATCGGGGCGAATAAAAGTAATTCCTTTGTATTCATGTTTAGGTGTTGTTCTAATTATATCCCAATGTGTTTCACCAAAACCTTGTCGTTCTAAAAAAGCTCTAAAATTTTTATCTAGTTTATTCCACTTAATATCGGAGTATCGTGATAATGTTCTAAAAAATTCCATACCAAAACCAAATTTACCCGATTGTGTAATATGTGATAATTGACTTGCTCTTAATACAGTTTCATTAATTCTTTTTGCTAATTCTGGCGAAAATACTTCACCCATAAATCGTGCTTGTGCAGCTCCTACTGTTAAAAAAGTTTCACCAATAATACCCGAGGACATTGCTAAATCTGCCAATTCATCAGAATAATAACCTTTTGCTAATTGTTTTAAATTTGAAAACATTGCTCTTGATGCTGGAATACCATTAAATTTAGCAGCAATTCTTGTAAAATTAAAATCACCCAAAGATAAAAGAGCAGCAGATCCAAGTTGTGCAGATGTAAGTATTTGTCTTGTACCCGCTAATGTTCTTGCAACTGATCCCTCAACTGGAGCATTAAGTGATCCATTATGATGATTCCATATATTTTCTAATAAATTAATTTTTGTATTCATCCTGTCTTTATTTGTTCTACCAGGATATTGATTTTTTCTTTTTAAACCTTTTTGATCATCCAATGCTCCTTGCTTTCTAAGAAACTGTGTCATCCATCTAATTGTGGCATTTGGATTTGCTCCTAATATTTCCATTGATGCAATATCTCTTGCCATACTATCTAAATGTCCAACAACTGTCGAAAATGGATCTGATTTACCAAACATTTCTTGATACTCCATCCAGGTATCAGCGTCTTTAAATTTTAAAAAACGATGATCCATTCTTCTATTAGCAATACTTTTACCAAAACCAGCAGCCGAGCCTGGTCTTTGTTTATTAAAACCCTCAGTTGTAATTGTTTCCCATACTTCGCCCAGGGCAATTTCTAAAGATCCATCATCAAATTTTAAACCAGTTTTTTCATTAATCATTAATTCTCTATCAAGCATTGGCTTAACTTTATCAATCCACGCTTGTTTGCCATATTTTGTTATACTTATAGAATCATGGTGCTGTGGCATTCCATAGTTTTTTAATTTAGCAATTCTTCCACCAGCTGCATTAAATTTTAATCTTGCAAATTCCATTGCATCCATTGCAGCTGCGGCAAGATCTGCGGCTATTGGATTTTTTGTACTGCCAGGATCAAACATCTCTCTTACAACATCTTTCATTTCATCTGCATTTCTTATGCCGCCTGTCATATTACGTCTAAATTTAAGAAGATAATTAGTCATGCGTTGATAGATTTGCCCACGCACAGTTTTAAAACGAGCCTCAACATCAGTAAATGGCATTCGGTGATTAGATGCTAATACTGCAATCATAGCCTCCGCTGGATCTAATTCTCCAGCAACATTACGAAACTCTTTAATCCATTTTAAAATTTTAGCTTGTGCCTGGAGTGTTAATAAACTTTGTCGTTTCTTTTCTGCTGCATTATGTTTTAACGCATCAAAAGTAAGTTTACCCGCCTCTTTTTCTGCATCAGTTTTTGACATTCCTTTAGCAATAAAATCTGCCTCAAAGCTATCAAAATGCTGTTGTATTTCTGCTTTCTTAACATCATCAATAATACCCTCTTTATTGGCATTAAAAATACATTCTCTTAAACTCATACACAATCTCTCAATCTATTTATTATTGCCTGGTCGTTTTCTATATCGTTTAGTATTTGTCTTGCCGACACAACTTCTGGCACAATTTCATCTTCTTCTATTTTAGAAGAGATAGAAAATTCTTCGTCTATAAATTCATTTAAGATATTTTGATTTTCAGATAAATCTGATCTATCAGTTATAGTTTTCTTTAATTTTTCTGGATAAAAAATTCTGTAATTATTTTCTGAATAACCCTCAGATTTTGAAAATTTAATACCATCAAAACCTTGTTGTATTAATTCATCATCTAAATATTTATCTTTATCAGCACCAGTTGCTAATTTTAATTCATCTTCATCTATAAATCTTTCAACAATAATACCTCTACCAGCTGCCCCAACTTCTCCTCTTTTTATTGCATTAAGATCATCTGTAAACCAAATGGAATTATCCATTGTTCTATTAATATCAAATTCATCAAACTCTTGATTTGTAGAATGATATATTTTTGTTATGTTTGCTTGGTTTCTTTTTGTTTTTTCTTTTCCGCCAACTCCAGCAGCTTTTTTTCCACTTGATCCGCTAGACTTTTCTCCGAGAGAAATCCCTCCCTCCTTTTCAATGAGTATGGGTTTTTCTCCTCGTTTGACGAAATTATCTGTTTTTTTATAGCCATTTAATATGTTTAATGATTTTATATGATTATATACATCATTTGGTTTATTTCCAACATTAATTAAATATCCATGATCAATTAATCTACCTGTCTTTAAATATCGTACAAATGCTCGTCTATATGATTCATCTCCAGGAATATCAACATTATGTAAATACACTTTATAACCATTTTCTTTAAAAGCATTTATTTTTCTAAGAACACTATCAGCATCTGCTCCCACAATTGGGAATACTATATTTTGTCCTTTTTCAACTGTTCTTGCAGTTAATTCAGCTGCAACAATAGAGCTTTCTTCATGGATAACTCCAGCCCCTTTTCCATTATCGTATTCTGGAAATAATTTTTTTCCCTCATCGGGATCAATTAAAACAGCTCTTAATTTTTTTATTAATGGCACAGCCTCAATAGTTGATTTACCGCTACCAGGTTTGCCCATAACAAAAACAATTTTCTTTTCTGCTTTTGGTTGTCCTTTAAACAATCTATCTTTTGCTGTGGTATGCCCATGATGTTTTTGTAATATGTTTGTTATATTTAATCGTAAAGATTCTCTTTGAGGCGTATTAATAATACTTTCAGTTGTTTCTAACTTAC
>CEUL01120797.1_pt1 | contig 23323 bp, 17 predicted proteins | sample 427021 | NCBI WGS metagenome assembly CEUL01 (sample SAMEA2622800, study PRJEB7988) | marine metagenome | isolation source: saline water (ENVO:00002010), including | reverse complement strand
CCCCGACATGATCAGTGGCGGTTCCAGCTCTGGCTCGGCGGTGGCCGTGGCCAAGGGGCTGGCCTGTTTCAGCCTAGGCACTGACACGGCGGGCTCGGGTCGTGTGCCAGCCTGCTTTAATAATCTGGTGGGCCTCAAGCCCAGTATCGGCCTGTTGTCGGCCACGGGGATGGTGCCCGCCTGCCGCTCGCTGGACTGCATGACAGTGTTTGCGTTGAATGTGGATGACGCCCACGCGGTGCTGTCGGTGGCTGAGGGTGAGGACGCCAGTGATGCCTACAGCCGCGCCAACCCCTTCGGCAACCGTTCTCGCCATTACGGACGACATGCCGGCAAATTGCGCCTGGGCGTGATGCCAGCGGAACAACTCGCCTTTTTCGGTCACGCGGGCTACGAGCAGGCCTATCAGCAGAGCCTCGCGGCGATTACCGAGGATGATGAGATCGAGCTGATCGAGGTGGATATGTCGGCCTTTCTCGATGCCGCCAAACTCCTCTATGAAGGCCCCTGGGTGGCGGAGCGCTATCTGGCCTGCTCACCGCTGATTGAGGAGCAGCCCGAGGCGCTGCTGCCGGTCACCCGAACGATTATCAGCGGTGGTGCAGCGCCGTCAGCGCGGGATGCCTTCTCTTTTCAGTATCGTTTAAAAGCCTTGCGCAAACTGGCGCAGGCCGCGCTGGATTCGGTGGATGCGCTGCTCACACCCACCGCGCCGCGGCCCTATTCGATTGCCGAGCTGGACGCTGACCCCATCGCCCTGAACAGCAATACCGGCTACTACACCAACTATATGAACCTGTTTGACCTCTGCGGTTTGGCGCTGCCTACGGCGTTTACCGACGACGGTTTCCCCTTTGGCCTGACGCTGGTTGCCGAGGCCTTTGGCGACCGCAAGCTGCTGTCGATTGGTAACCGTCTGCAACAGCGTTTTGCCCTGCCGCTGGGCGCGGAAAAGCGTGCTTTTGAAGCGCTTTCCGAGAATGCTTCGACAGCGGCCGAGCGGGTGGACGTGGTGGTTTGCGGCGCCCATCTGGACGGTCAGCCCCTGAACTGGCAGCTTCGTGAGCGTGGTGCCACCTTACAGCTGTGCACGCAGTCAGCCCCTGATTACCAGCTCTATGCCTTGCCCGGTGGGCCGCCGTTGCGTCCGGCCATGGTGCTGGCCGAGTCCGGCCAGGGGCAGGCGATCGAGGTGGAGGTCTGGTCGATGCCGCTCGCCGAACTTGGCAGTTTTGTGGCCGGGATCCCGGCGCCGCTGGGCATTGGCAAAGTGCGGCTGGCCGACGGACGGCTGTGCCCGGGCTTTATCTGCGAGCAGTCAGGGATTCATGGCGCGACGGACATCAGCCATTTTGGCGGCTGGCGGGCCTACCTCTGCAGCTTATAACATGTCAGCATGGTGGTTTTACTGTGATCGCTGAACCATGTTGGAAAGCTGGAAAGATTATTGCCCTTACTGCGGCGAGCGTATCGAACTGCTGATCGACCCGAGCCTAGCAGGGGAGCCGTACGTTGAAGACTGCGAGGTTTGCTGTCGCCCCATGCGCGTCAGCGTGAGCGATGGCGACGCGCCACTGGGCGCTGATAGCTGGGCGCAGGCGATAGAGGAGCTGCCCGCGTCGGCTTCCGACTCCGGTTTGCAGGTTCAGCTTCAACGCGAAGATGAGGTGTAACGATGCCCTGTGAACTGCGAGCGTTAGAAGCAGATATCTGTGAGCTGAAGGTTGATGCCATCGTTAATGCCGCGAATAACAGTTTGCTCGGCGGGGGCAGTGTCGACGGCGCCATTCACCGGGCGGCGGGGCCGGCGTTGTTGGAATTCTGTCGCGGCTTGCAGGGTTGCGCGACCGGCGATGCCAAAGTCAGCCCCGGTTTTGCACTGCCAGCTCAATACGTTCTTCATACGGTAGGGCCGGTGTGGCACGGCGGTGATCAGGGCGAGGCCGATAAACTGGCGAGTTGCTACCGCCGCTGTATTGAAGAGGCCAAGGCACTGGAGCTCGCTACTCTGGCCTTTCCGGCCATTAGCTGCGGCGTATATGGCTACCCTCACGACCAGGCTTGCGCTATTGCGGTGGCCAGTTTACGGGAGGCCTTGCTTGAGCCGCGCAGCCTCCGGCAGATCTTTCTGGTGGCGTTCAGCCCGGAAATGCTGGCCCACTGGCAGCGGGCTTTAGCGCACGGCTAGGGTTTACTGGCGGCCTAAAGCCTTGAGCAAACTGGCTTCCGTTTGTGGCCCCGTGAGTACACTGTGCAGTTCACCTTGTGGGCTGAGGATATAGGTGGTCGGTAATACTTTAGGGCGTTCTTGCCCGAGCAATTGGGCGGGGTCGGCGAGCATACTTTCAAATTGAATATCCAACTCGGCAATGGCCTCGTCTAGCGCCGGGCCCTGCAGGCGGTCGTAGTTTGCGCCGTAAACGTCGATGTCGCTGTGCTCGGCATCAAGTTTATTGAGTTCGGGAATTTCATCGCGACAGGGACCGCACCATGTCGCCCAATAATTAATCAGTACCCAGTTGCCGGTATCAGGCAAGCCCGCTGCGCTGGTTTCGCTGCGGCTGCAGGCGATTAATAAAGAGCAGGTAAGCAGTAGCAAGATTGATCGCAGTTGTATCATTTCCTATTCCAAATGGTGGCCAGCAATGCGCTGTGTATAATGTCGCTTATCGTTTACTACGCTGGATGAGCCATGTCTGTTTACACCCTGTACCACAACCCTCGCTGTTCCAAGTCACGTCAAACCAAGCAGTTGCTTGAAGACAATGGGATAACACCAGAGGTCGTCCTGTATTTAGAAGACAGCCCGAGTGCGGATACGCTGCGAGACTTGCTGGCGAAGCTGGGTATTTCTCCGCGGCAATTGTTGCGCAAGGGCGAGGCAGAATACAAGGAGCGCGGCTTGGCGGATGACAGTCTCAGTGATGAGGTCTTAATTCAGGCGATGGTTGAAGCGCCGAAACTGATTGAACGGCCGATTGTCGTAAAAGGCGATCAGGCGGTGCTCGGGCGTCCACCTGAGAACGTACTGGCTTTGATCGATTAAGGAATCTTCAATGACAGATGGCCCCTACATTTTGGTGCTGTACTACAGCCGTCACGGCGCAACCCGGCGCTTGGCCGAGCAGATAGCGCGTGGTGTGGAGCAGGCGGGTATGGCAGCGCGGCTGCGCACGGTGCCCGCGATTTCCACCGTGTGTGAGGCCGTCGAAGAGGATATTCCCGATGAGGGGCACCTCTACGCCAGTCAGGAAGATTTACGCGATTGCGCAGGCCTGGCAATGGGCAGCCCTACGCGCTTTGGCAATATGGCGGCGCCGCTGAAGTACTTTATAGATGGTAGCTCGGCGTTGTGGATGAGTGGGGCTCTGATAGGGAAGCCCGCTGCGGTCTTTACATCCAGCGCCAGTCTGCATGGCGGTCAGGAGACGACGCTAACCTCGATGATGTTGCCACTACTGCACCACGGTATGGTGATCGCCGGTTTGCCCTACAGCGAGTCCTCGCTGAGCACAACAACCACAGGTGGGACGCCCTACGGAGCAAGCCACGTTGCCGGCAGTGACGGGCGCGATGTCGACGCCACCGAGCTGGGGTTGGCGACTGCTCTGGGCAAGCGTCTTGCGTTACTGGCTCAGCGACTGGTTGATTAACTCTACATAAGGAAACTTCAGGTATGACAAGTTTGGAAAAGCGCGCGGCCGTCACGGCGGCTTTGATGAAGTTTTCCTACGTCGGTTTGTTAATTTCATTGAGTTTGAGTACGTGGGTGTGGGTGCAAGAGGGACGCCAGCCCAGCGTTACCATCTGGCTGATTCGCGTGTTGCCACTGCTGATTTTTGTGCTGCCGGTTTTTCGCCAGCAGCTCAAAGGCATTGCCTGGATGTGTTTTGTAAGCCTGTTGTATTTTGCCTCGGCGGTTACCGAGGCCATGTCGCCCTTTGTTATTTGGATCAATTATATTGAGCTGGCGTTGGTAGTTATTTTGTTCTGCAGCGCGACGGCGTTTATTCGCTGGCATGCGCAGGCAATGCGCGCCGCATAAGAAGTATGAGGAGTAAGGACACAGTATGAGCGATGCAAATAAGCGCGGTTTTTTTAACCGTTTGGGCAATGTGCTGGACGGTGTGCGCCGCTGGACCTTAAACCTGTTCTTCTTGGTGTTTATCGGCTTGCTGCTGTTCAACATTGTGAATGCCTTCCGTGTTGAAGTGCCAAACGGTGGCGTTCTGGTACTGGCTCCTGAGGGGGTGGTGGTTGAGCAATACACCGCCGTTGACGCATTCACGCAAATCAGTGGCAGTGGTCTGCCGATAGAAACCCTGTTGCAAGACCTGATCGATAGTGTGGATTACGCCCGCGAGGACAGCAGCATTCAGGTACTGTTGTTATTGCTCGATGATATGCAGCACATCGGTATGGCCCGCTCATTGGAATTGTCAGATGCGCTGCGGCGTTTTCGCGAGTCGGGCAAGCAAATTGTCGCGATGTCGGGACACTACGATCAGGACAAGTATTTGTTGGCGAGCGAGGCTGACCAAATACTGCTGCACAATATGGGTGGCGTCAGCCTGGAAGGCTTTGCCGTGGTACGCAACTACCTGAGTGAGGCGATTGATAAACTAAAGGTGAACTTCCACGTATTTAAAGTGGGAAGCTACAAGTCGGCACTCGAGCCATTTATTCGCAATGATATGTCGCCGGAAGCGCGTGAAGCGAACCGAGGCTGGCTGGAACCGCTGTGGGATCTATACCGCGACCGCGTCGTTGAGCGCCGCAATATTGCCGTTAAAGACTTTAATTACTACGTGAACCATATCGATCGCGTGCTGGCTGGTAGTGGTGGCGATGCCGCACAAGCTGCCCTGGATTATGGCTTGGTCGACGGTATTGTCAGTCGGCCGCGGCTCAGCGAAATGATGGCTGAGCAGGTCGGTTGGGATAAAGATGGCTATTTTAACCAGGTTTATTACAAGCACTATCTGCGCTTTAAGCGGGGCATAACCTTACCCGACGATACTGCGGGTGTGGCGTTAATCGTTGCTAGCGGCAATATTGTGGATGGTGAGCGGCCTGCGGGCAGCATTGGCGGTGATAGCCTTGCACGTCTGGTTCGTACCGCGCGGCTGGATGAGAGTGTTAAGGCGCTGGTGTTGCGCATCGACAGCGGCGGGGGCTCCGCTTTTGCATCGGAAATTATTCGCGCCGAACTTGAGGCCCTGCAACAGGCGGGCAAGCCCTATGTGGTGTCAATGAGCAGCCTGGCGGCATCAGGTGGATACTGGATAGCGGCAGGTGCCGATGAGATCTGGGCGAGCCCCGCTACGTTGACAGGCTCTATTGGCATCTTTGGTGCTTTTCCCACCGTTGAGGAATTACTGGCTGATCTGGGTGTAAACACCGACGGTGTCGGCACATCGGCAGTTGCCGGAAAGCTGCGTGTTGACCGCCCGCTAGACCCTATTGTGGCGAGATCCATTCAAAGCAGTATCGATAATGGCTATCGCCGATTTATTAATGTGGTTGCCGAGGGCCGCGGCAAGCTGCCAGAACAAGTCGAGCCGATTGCCGAAGGGCGAGTATGGAGTGGTATGGATGCTCATGAACTCGGCTTGGTAGATAAGCTGGGCACCTTAGAACAAGCCATTCAGTCGGCCGCGAAACTAGCCGGGCTGAGTGACAGCCGACACCGCGAATTGCGCTTGCCGATGAGCCCGGAAGAAGAGCTGATGCGCTGGATACTAAGCTCGGGGGTCGCAGCGCCTTTGCTCCCCCAGTCTCTCTCTGCGTTAATTCAGCAGTGGCTGCCTGCGACCGCAGCGCTCCCCACGCTGAACGACCCGCGTGGTATGTATGCTTATTGCCCTGTTTGCGTAAGTCCGTAGATCGATATGCGGTCGGGGATGTTGGCAAAAGAGGAGGGGGCGAGTGACGCTAGCTTCAGGGATTTCGGAGTTCTCGAATCCCTAATCCTGTACGCCTTTTTAGCATTTTCGCCAGTGAGTCCGCGTCGGAGTAGCCGAGTTTACTCGCAATATGCTCCAGCTTTTTGCCTCGTTGCAGTCCTTGTCTTGCAATGCTTTCACAAACTCCCTCTTCTACGTCTTTGTAAGTGAGGGAGTCCTCTTTTAGTCGGCGCAGCATGGTTCTTTCACCTAGACCAATTTCTTGAGCGACTTGTCTTCTGGAAAAGGCTTTTCCTGTCTGGATTAACTCAAGTAAGACCTGCTCAATTTGAGCCGCTATTTTATTGAGCTTGTCTGCCTGATTTGCTAATTGGATATCGAGTGTTTCATATAAAATAGGATCTGAGGACGGCAGCGGCAGGTCCATCAAGTCCCAGGTCATACAAACTGCGTAGTCCTCTGTATCGAAGATGCATTCGCACCCCAGCTCTTTCTCGTAATGCTCCTTCAAACCAAAGTCCGGGTGGGCAAACCATAGCTGTGTCAGCTGACATGTCTCCTCGGTGAAACAGTCGCGAACTATCTTGGTGCATGCACCGATGAAGGCATCGTAGGAGTGGTGTGTAATGTCTGCCTCTGGGGCTATTGGCCAAAATTTCATTACGCCCATGTTGTTTTTTTCCGATAATGAAAAGTCCCAAACTTGATTGACGACGGAAATTTGATGGAGTGATTCAATAATTGATTGGCGAAAGGTTTTCGCTGCCATCATTTTGTAGGCGAGCGTACCTGCCGTCCTGAAATGAAAGTGCTTCAGAACGTGCAGTCCGACGTCAGGGCGACCTCCGATACGGTGTGCGGTTTTCCAAAGAGCTGTCAAATCGTCCTGATTGATGCGGGATTGTGCATCCCAACTCTGTTTGTCTATCCCTGCTTCTTGGAAGAGTGACGCTACCTCCAGTCCGCACGCGTCAGCGGCAGACTGTGCGGTCATATCGGCCCATTGCCTGTTAGTTGTTAATACACGAAATTTGCTTGTCACGAATTAACGGATTACAGGCACGATAGTCGGTTGTCAAGTAAGTAGTTTAACGTAGACTCGTGTGCTTCGTATGCCAGCCTTTTTTGGTTGGGATTACTTGGTTATTCGCAACTGAATTTATTGTCGAGGGGGCGTAAGCATGCGCGAAGCTAGCAGGTTACTTGTCTATTTAATTGTTCTTTGTTCGTCATTATGGCTAGCGGCGTGTGGTGGCTCTAGTAGTGGCTCAGGCAATAATTCTGCCTCTGGTGGCAGTGAGCCCGGCGATGTCTCGCAGGGAAGGGTGTTTTTTATTCAGCCTGGCCCTGACGCGACAACGGATATGGTATTGGCGATGATTGAAGCCAAGCCGAAGGATGTCATTGAGTTCGCAGAAGGTTACTTCGAGCTGACATCTGGTATCCAGATTTCAGGTACCGAAAATATCTTGGTGAAAGGGCAGGGGATGGATAAAACCATCCTCTCGTTTAAAAACAGTGGTTCCCAAGAGGGTTTTTTAGCAACGACAGTTAGAGGCATTACGGTGGAGGACCTCACCGTTCTGGATTCACCGGGCGATGCTTTTAAATTACAGGGGGTAGATCATGGCACCCTGCGCCGCGTGCGAGCATTCTGGTCGAGCGGGCGTAACCTTGCGAATGAAGACACAGTGACAGCAGAGAACTACAAAACCAAGCTAAAAGTCGCATGTACTGATCCTGCTCGCCATAACCCCGATAACCCAAACCCGCTAGAGACTGATACCAGCTCTCCAGACTATAACGTGAGTAAGCTTTCCGGGCGCTATGGTATTTACCCTGTTAATTCACAAAATATCTTGGTTGATGGTGCTGAGGCCATTGGAGCGTCAGACGCAGGTATTTATGTTGGTCAAACTGACAATGCGATCATTCAAAATAGTCGGGCAGCGTTCAACGTGTTTGGCTTTGAAATAGAGAATGTTCGTGGCGGTGAGTACGTAAATAACTTATCGGAGTGTAATACAGGCGGTTTTTTGGTCTACGATCTAGACGGTTTAACCCGCTATGGAAGTCGGACACGTGTCTACAAAAACACTTCACGAAACAACAATACCTACAACTTTGCTGAACCGGGCAGCATCGTATCGAATGTACCCCGCGGCACCGGTATGCTTACGATGGGTTACGATAAGATCGATATCTTCGACAATGTATTCGAAGATAACGGCACGGCAGGGATAGTACACACAAGCTATAAACTCTTTGGTGTGCCGGGTGATCGCCGACTAGATCTGTACAGCGAGGGCGTTCACATTTGGAATAACGAATTCCGTAACAACGGGAACGACATTCCGATGCCAGATTTTGCGGCAATCGTCGAAACTGGTGGAGAACAGGTTACGTCTGCCTTCCCAATGCTTGTTGGCCTTAAGATGCTCGCTGGAGCTGGTGAATACCGTGGAGCGCATATCGTTTGGGATGGCTACTTGGACGAATATGACGCAGATTGCCCCTATCCAACTGATGATAAAGGTCAGCCAGTGCCAGCCGATGCAGAGGGCAAACCAGTTTCAGGTAATCAATACCCTAATCCGAGCTGCCGCTATAATGCTTATAAATTCAATGATGCTGGGGAGCGCCTCAAGCCGCTTTGGTGGTCTTCGTGTATCGATGACAGCAATCGCTTTGATAGTGATAGTATGACCTTTGCCAATTTCGATGGCACCGAAGGCTTGGAAGCCCTTCTTTACCTTCCTCCGGAAGATCAAGATGACCTTGTTGATATTGTTACCAGCTTGCCGAATTTTGCCGCTGATACTGATATCACGCCTCATCGCTGTGAAGATCAGTACGGTAGTAATATGCCTTTGCTTCCGCCAATTGTAATTCCCGAGTTTGAACCCTCCGGAACGATTGACCCTGCACCGTCTGACGAGCTTGTGGAGTCTCTTTGTAACCAGTCTGTAGCGAGTGGTAAAATTAATGCGAGTGCTTACAAGGTGAACTGCCCAAGGCTGGATCAATATAACCTCTTCAGTGACAAAGAGGACCCAACTAGCCTACCTAATGGCAGGGGTATTCCCTTTGTATTGAATACAAAGCTTTTCTCGGACTATTCGACAAAATTTCGTGTGGCCTACCTTCCTGAAGGTACACAGGCAATCTATCGTGACGGTAATGACAGCGCGAACGCCACTATTCTGTTTCCCCTTGGCACAATTTTGGCGAAAACGTTCTCCTTTACCGACGAGCCAAGTGGCAAAGAAACGCCTGTGGAAACTCGCTTAATTATTAAACGTCAAACTAGTAGCGGCCAGTATTACTGGGACGCCTTAGAGTATAAATGGGGCGTTGAAGGCGGAGAGAAGGTGGCTAGGTTAGCTCAGCAGGGAGATGTTGTTAGTGCAAGCTGGGACTATCATGACGTCAATAGTGGCGAGCACTATCAAGGCAGTACCGATGAATATGTGTTGCCGAATGCGAACCAATGCCAGAGTTGTCATGCTAACGACGATGCTGAAACGGGTGCAGCACCTATCGGCCCGAAGGTTCGCAATCTTAATCGACCATTTAAGAGTGAATCGCCACTGACAACAGGGATAGACAATCACCCCGTCAACGGCGTAAACCAGATTGTTTATTGGTGTCAGAATGGTTTGATGAAGAACTGCCCTGAGAACATGGAAACCGATAGTAGTCAGCATGTGAGTGCGGTTGAGCGCAACCCCATATTCAATGTGCCCGGTGATTCTGGCTATGATGCTGGCAGTGATGAAGACATCGAAGCACGAGTGCGTTCATATCTAGAGGTTAATTGCGCACACTGCCACAACCCTCGCGGGTTGGCTCAGAATACCGGTTTCTATCTGGATGTCTTCCGCAAGGTCAATGACACCTTTGGTATCTGTAAAGGGCCAACCGCAAGTGGTACAGAGGGACGTGGGGGGCGAGAGTACGATATCGTACCGGGTAATGCGCAAGAGTCGATTTTACCCTACCGCTTAGGGCCAGAAGCCGACACATTGGCCGCGCGAATGCCTCCCATCGCGCGCAGCACCGTGCACGGCGCAGCTTTTGACTTAGTAACTCAGTGGATCAATGATGTGGTCGATGATAGTTACGATAACGCAGATGCGTGCGGTGAAAATAACGACAGTGGCAGCTTACCAATGTGTTTGCCAGACGAAATACCTGTTCTGGGTGGGCAGTGTTTACCGCTATAACGGCGCCAAATCCAGATGAGCTTTAGCCACCTTCGGGTGGCTTTTTAATGCGTGAAATTTGGCGAAGAACAAGATGTGGAAGGAATGTGCTGCCCTTAATATTGATGTTAAGGGCATAAGGTTTTTGTTTTGCCAGTTATTGTTCGGCTTTTAGCTCCTGAATAATCGATGCCCACATAGCATCTGGCGCGGCGTAGGGAGCATAAATAGCCAATCGGTCTGCATAGCCAGCATATTTCTTTTTCAGCAAACCGGCGATCTCTTCAGGTTTGCCGCGAGTGCAGAACGCGTTGAGAAAATCATCGTCCACATAGCTGCCCAACTCATCCCATTTGCCTTCCTTGGAGAGGCGATTCATTGTCGGCTGTAAGTCGCCCAGGCCTACCGCCTCCATCGGCGGGGCATAGGCTGGCGTCGAGGCATAGAACCCCAACAAGCTCTTCACGCTATTCTCCGCCGCAACATATTCCTCTTCGGTTTCTCCGGTAATGATGATGGCATTAACCTGTAAGGTGAAGTCATCCAGTGAGCGCGCCGATTTCTCTAAGCCCCTTTTCACGGCAGGTAAGGCTTTCTCCTCCAGAAAGGGCAGGCTGTTGAAGGGGTGGACGATCAAACCGTCGGCAACCTCGCCGGCGACTTCGGTCATTTTTGGTCCCAGTGCGCCCAGCATGATTGGTGGAATTCCATAGGGATTTGGCCCGGGATTGAACATCGGCGTCATCAATGTATGGCGATAATACTTCCCCTGGAAGTCGAGTTTGTTGCCATGTTGCCAACAGTCGAAAAACGCTTTGACCGCTAAGATATACTCTCGCATTCTCGCCGCGGGTGGATTGAAGTCTATACCGAAGCGCTTTTCTATGTGCGCTTTAATCTGTGAGCCGATCCCCAGGCTGAATTTACCCTTTGAAAACGTTTGTAGGTCCCACGCCTGGTAGGCAATGTGAGAGGGGTTTCTGGGGAAGGCCACGGCAATGCCGGTGGCAATATCCAGTTCGGGGGCATGCTCTGAGGCGAGCGCTAAAGGGAAGAACGGATCCCAGCTACCCTCCAGTGAATACACGCCGTCATAGCCGATTGCTGCCAGGCGTTTGGCTTCCGCCGCTGCGCCACTCATTTGCGCATAAAAGGGGCCGTCAATTTTCATTATTTTTACCTTGTTCTATTTACTTGGATTGCTGTCGCGATTGCATTCAAACCAGCCGATGACGGGCGCCTCATCGTCGATATAGCAGCGTACTAAAGAGCGTCGATACTCGGTGTGCTTGGGCGGTGAGAAGGTGTGGGTAATATCGATTTCCACACCAGAGATCGTTTCAATACGACCACTGATCAGCCTACCACTACTGCAGGCGAGGTCGAAGTGCCCGGCAACGGAGCGATGTGGGGAGGTCGCATCAAAAGAGAGGTCGAATTCAACGCCCTCCAGATTTTCCATCTCGCCGTCGTTTTCCTGGAAGTAACCAACCTTGATTTCCGGCCACTCCGGAATATTCACCACGGTGGACTGCAAACTGAATTTCTCCGTATTAATGACCAGAAACTGCCACTGCATATCCCAGGGGCGGGGGCCCCATGAGTGGTCGCGTTCGCCCCTAACGGTAACGTCTTGTGTGTGCTTATCGATGCTCACCGTCAAGGCGCCGGCGATTGGCTGTTCATAGCGATTGGTGCTAAAGCCCTCCGCTTGATGATCTTCAACGGTGCCACCGCCGCGAGAGTGGGCAGGGCCTAGGGCATTCATGGTTAGCTGGACGGCGACCGGCAGCACCAGGCCTTGGCGTTGCCCCGACAGGACTCTTGCAAAGCCTGATACGCTCAGCGTTCCGGTTTGCAGGGCCTCACCGGCCTGATAACTAAATGCTAAGCCCCAGCCCTCATACGCAAACACCTGCTTGTCGCTGTGTAATGTCAACGCCGAGAAGGGGAGGCGATACTCTTCGATCGCTAACCATTCTTCACCATCGAGCAGATACAGCCAAAATAGCACGCGTTGTTGTACGGGGTGCCAACCAACTCGACAGTGCCCGGCGATGCGGCCATTGGCGTCATACCAATCGAAAAAATACGATTCATTCCAGTCAGCGTGAGCGCTGCTAAAAGGGTGTGGAAACTCGTCGTCGAGTTGAATACCAAATTGCGTCAGCGTTTTATTGTCTAGCATTGTGCTCTGCTCTCGGTAGTGTGTTTGGTTGTGGCAATCAGCAAGGCCGCACTTACAAAAGTGATACCACGCCGGTATCAGCGTTGAGGCGGATACTGTCACCGGTTTTTATTCGTTGGGTGGCAACGCGGGTATTTACGATTGCCGGCAGGCCGTACTCTCTGGCAATGACAGCGCCGTGGGAGACTGAGCTTCCCACGTCGGTAATTAATCCGGCTATTGAGCTGAAGTACGGGGTCCAGCCTACATCGGTGATGGGCGCCACAAGGATTTCACCGGGCTGAAGCCCAGCGGCATCGCTAACGCTAAACGCCACCCTGGCCTTGCCCTCGACCAGGCCAGAGGAAACCGGCCGCCCGAGAATGTCGCCACCGCTGTCCGCGCTCTGCAGTCGACGGTCGAGTGGTTGTGGAGGGCCCACGCAGATTTCATTGAAATAGAGTTTATTTTGAAAGGCGAGGGCGGATCGACGATTGCTGGCTTTTTCTTTCTCCAGCGCTGTGTCAGCGGAGCGGACGACGCTCATGAGTTCATCGTGGGTGAAAAAGAAAACCTGATCGGCGTCGTCCAGCTTTCCTTCGCGGTGAAGTTGCTCACCTAGCGCCCGGTAGCTGCGCTTGAAACGGTTGGCGATGTCGACCAGTAGTGATTTCGTTGCCTCTCGTCGGCGAATAGCCGCGTGCGCCTTGGGCAATATCCAGCGTACGCCTCGACTCAGTTGGCTAGTGTCGACTGCCTGAGGCTTTGGGTTCACCGCCTTGCCTGAACGGCGCGCGCATACCGAGGCCTGCAATGTGGTGACCAATGTCTCGGGCGCATCTGCCCAGCAGGCTTCTCGCATGCAGAGTTCCCGGTAGCCACGGTGACCGTGGCGATGTAAAAATGCCTTAAAGTCGTCAGACACTATTGTGCTACTGGCTAGCCACTCGACAGCGTCAGTTGGCGAGGCATCGACGAAAGCCTGAGCGTCGCGCTCATGTTGAGCGATTTTTTCGACAATGGCATCCAGCTGCTCGACGAGGATGGCGCTTTCTACGCCGCTTGCGCCAGCCATTAAGTTTGCCGCTTGTGCTTGTTCTGCCGCGTTGCTTTCCTGCCCCCCGGAGATCATGGATTGGAGGATATTGCTGGCCACTCCTGAGGTTGTGGAAGATTGGAGGTGGACGGCCATTGCCTCGGAATAGAAGGGCAAGGCCGTGTCCAGCGCGTGAGCGATTTCCACGCTATTGCCAGAAATTGGTAGGTCGAAGTCGTTGGCTTTTTTGCTGAATCTTGCGATGACGTCATCGGCTTTTTGCAGATACCGGAGCATTTTTACGGTGCCCAATAGACGTATCCACCAGGGGCGCTTGGGGGGCTCTTGAAGCTCTTCCACCACTCCACCGCACAGGCTGTAGCCCATAGATTTTGCGTCCACCCCGAGTACGTTGGCAGCGGCAGCGATTGATCCGCTGAGGTTGATGAAGAGCTTGCCGTGACTCATTGCTATTTGAGTCCAGTCATCGGTTACGGCTTTGCGACCGGCATAACTCACATGCATGTGTTGCATGCCATTCTCTATGCTTCGCCCCGTGGTTGAAAAGGTTAGGGGGCAGACGGCGCCCGGCATCATTTCGCCGACGTTGCAGCGCGTGACAACGTCAGTGGCGTTGATTGGTGTATCTAACTCGTTCAGATCAGTCCCGATGGTGGTGATCGGCCGAGCTTGCAGCCAGAAGATGCGGCCCTGGCTGTCAGCGGCCCACTCCAGGTCAAGCGGGATACCGGCCTGTTGGCTAGCGTGCTTGGCCTGAGCAACGAGGGCGTCGAGTAGCGCGTCGGAGAGTATCGGCGTATCGCCGATAAGCTCAGAGTAGCTTAGCTGGCCACTGCGGTTAAATTCGTAGTGATCGGGTGTCGCTTCCCCGCTGACGAGTGATTCGCCGAGCCCCTCTACGGCGTTCACGACAAGCCGGTCGTGGCGGCCCGATACCGGGTCTACCGTGAATACCACACCGGCGGCGCTGGCATCTACCATGGTTTGCACAACAACGTTCATTTGCACGCCATGAATATTGTTCTTGCCTTGGTAAGCACTTGCCCGTTGGCTGTGTAGCGATGTGACGCAGCGGTCTATTGCTGCTTTTAGGTCGTCGAGTCCCTCGACGTTGAGGATACTTTCATACTGGCCGGCGAAGGAACTCTCCGCACCGTCTTCCCCCATTGCCGATGATCGAACGGCGACCATAGCGCCACCGAGCTTCTGGTAATAATCGGCCAATGCTTCAGGGTGCTTGCCACATTGCGCATTAACGATAACAAAGCCACTGGGCACCGTAAGTCCCCAGCGCATCAGTTGGTTGAGGCCGCTGGCTTTACCGCCCATGGCAAGCAATGCATCTTGGCTTGTATCGGTATCGTTTAGCCAGTGAATAGTCGTCACACTGTCGGTGATCATCGTTTTTCTCAGCTCATTATTGTTATGTGTGGTGTTGCTTCTACCGGTGATGGCGTCAAGCTTATCTTTGCTATACGATCGTATAGTGTTGGCTTTGTGTCAAGGGCAGTGCTAACTTCTTAAAATTGAAAGCATTTTTCTAATGAATTGGGGTAAGTTAAATTCCGATGAAGGCCGGTAGCGGAGCGCCGAAAACGAATGAGCGCCGGGAGCGGGTACTCCGGGCAGCCGCGCAGTTATTTGGACAACTCGGTTTTGACGGGACGTCGTTTGCGTTGGTGGCAGAGAAAGCGGGTGAACAGAAAACCTTTGTTCAATACCATTTCCAAAATAAAGACGTACTCTGGCGGGCGGCTGTGTCGCATGTTTGGTTGCAGCGCAATAATGCCTTACCGCGCTACATTGAAGATATTTCCTTGCAGCGTGCGCCCGACGACAGGGAAAAAATGATTCGTGACTTGTGCCGAAAAATACTGCACTTCACGTTTGCTCACCCCGAGTGGGTAAAAATAATGTTTCAGGAAGCATCGGCGCCTGGGCCGCGTTTAGATTGGCTCGTCAAAGAATTTATCGGCACGGACTTTATTGAAGGGCGCGCAATGATAGAGCTGGGCCAGCATCACGGTTTACTGCCAAAAGTGGATGCGATGGACCTTTTGCATATTCTGTCCGGCGCGTTGCTGTATTTGGTCAGCGTTGCGCCGATAACTGAGCGTGTGTTGGGGCTGCGGCCCGATTCCAATGACTACATTGACCACCACGTTGATACGCTGACACGCATCCTTCGGCAGCACGCCTAGGGCCCGGGCACCCGCGTGGACTTCAGGCCTTATTGTTCGCCACTTTGATGGGGGTAGTGCTGCCGCCATTCTTCAAACCCGCCGTCCATGCTGTAGACCTCGGTAAAGTCTTTCTCAACGAAAAACTGTGCGGCGCTCTGGCTGCTATTACCGTGGTAGCAGTATATGATCAGCGGCGCGTCCGGGTCGGCGTCTTCAATAAACTGCTGTAGGTTGTGGTTGTCCAAATGGCTGGCGCCCTTGATGTGCCCCAGCTGGTAGGACTGCTCGTCGCGAATGTCGGCGAGTTGTGTCGAGGGCTGGCGCAGCAGCTGTTCGGCGTCTGAGATCGAGATGCGTTTAAAGGACATAAGCGTTCTTATCAGGTCAGTCGGAAAATTACTGGTGAAATAACGGAGCGAGTGCGCGGGGCGCTACTCGCTCAGTGCCGGTTCGAGCTCGCGAGCAGACTTACTGCCAAACAGCACTTTCACATCTTCAAGTACGATATACAGGCAGGGTATTAATATCAATGTGATGACCGTAGCGAAGATGATGCCGAAGCCGAGTGACACCGCCATGGGAATCACAAACTGGGCTTGCAAGCTGTCTTCCATCAACATGGGTAACAGACCAAAGAAGGTGGTTAGCGACGTCAGCAGTATGGCTCTAAAGCGCTGACAGCCCGAGTCGACAACGGCGTCGATCAGGCGCTCGCCGCGGTCGATCGCCGAGTTAATGAAGTCCACCATAATCAGGCTGTCGTTGACGACAACGCCGGATAGCGCGATAACGCCAAAGAACGACATCATACTGAAGGACAGGTCCGTCACAATGTGGCCGAACACCGCACCGATAATGCCAAACGGGATCACCCCCATAATGATTAGCGGCTGCAGATACGAGCGCAAGGGGATGGCCAATAAGCCATAAATGCCAAACAGGGCGAGGGCAAAGCCGACCAGTAGACTGACCATCAGCGTGCCGACTTCCTCACTTTCGCCACTGAGTTTGATGTCCAGGCCGGGGTAGCGCTGTTGCAAACCGGGCAGCAGGTTTTTAAGGATGCTGGAGGTGACTTTATCCGGCTCAACACGTGACTTATCGGCTTGGGCAGTCACACTGATAGAGCGCTCGCCATCAATACGCGTCATGGTTGTGTAGGCGGGCTGGATGGTGATTTTCGCCACGTTAGAGAGTGGCACAAAGGCGCCCTCGGCGGAGCGAATAAACATGTTTTGCAGGTCGGACACCGCCGCACGCTCATCGCGCGGGTAGCGAACCATCACCTTCACTTCGTCGTTGCCGCGCTGCACGCGCTGGGCTTCCGCGCCATAGAAGGCATCGCGAATCTGCTGTCCTAGTGCTGCTGAGCTGAGGCCCAGGGTTTCCGCTTCGGGGAGAATTTCCAGGACAATTTCATCGCGAAGCGCGCTGGCACCATTGCGAATATCGTAGACGCCCTCATAACGGCGCAGAGCATTTTCCACTTGTGATGCGGCAGCGGTAAGGTCTTCCGGATGGGGGCTGCTGATCTTTAGGGAGATCGACGGACCCATCTGTTGGTCGGCAATACTCACTGCCAGCACCTTGGCACCGGGGATATCACCAATTTCTTCGCGCCAGCGCCGCGCAATTTCCGCACCGTCGATATCGCGCATGTCATTCTTGGTGAGCTCGGCCATAAACGTCACGTGACGTCCGCCGCGACCAAAGGCGGCAACGTGGCTGATAAGTGCACGGTTGTCGTCGTTGGCATGGGCCGCGGAATAGGCCTCATTGACCTTGCGGAGGCTGCTATCCATATGTTCGAAGGCGCGGCGCGTTTCTTCCTCGGGGGTGCCTTCAACCATTTCCAGATTTGCCTGAACGAAGTCGCCAGGTACCTCGGGGATCATGACGAAATGCACCACTCCGCCGGCAACCAGCCCCACTGTGACGATGAGCATGGCGGTGAAGCTCGCGCCGGTGATATAGCGCTGGGCAATGGCCCGCTTAATAAAAGGCCGGTAGGTGTTTTCGACAAAATTACTGAGTATTGCATTGGACTTTGCCGGAATGCGATCGAGCTTTTGCCAAATGGGCCCAGTGCCGGGCGAACTGTGTGCCAGGTGAGCGGGGAGAATCCACTTCGACTCCACCAGTGAAAATGCCAGGCACAGGATAACAACCCAACCGACGGACTCCGGGAAAGGCGCGAAGGTACCGCTGGCGAACAGGGTTGGCGAAAACGCCATAATGGTGGTGAGTACGCCAAAGGTGGCGGGGGTGGCTACGCGCAAGGCACCTTTAATAACGGTGTCGACGGAGTGGCCGCTTTTTTCCGCTTCCGCGTAGGCGCTTTCACCAATGATGATCGCGTCGTCAACCACGATACCCAGTACCAAAATAAAGCCAAACAGGCTGAGCATATTCAGGCTGATATCGACCATTGGCATCAGCGCGAAGGTGCCGAGGAAGCAGATCGGCAAGCCGACCATTACCCAGAACGCCAGCTTGATATTCAGGAACAGACTCAACACCACAAATACCAGTAAGGCACCCATACTGAGGTTGTCGAGCATCATGCTCATACGGCCTTTCAGGTAGTAGCTGATGTCGGCAAACTGCGCAATCTCAACGCCCTCCGGCAATTGCTCGCGCTTGTTTTCGACATAGCGGCTTACCGCCTCGGCAACGCGGATTAAATCCTGGCTACCTACTGAGAAGACTTGCAGGCCCAGGCTGGGCTTGCCGTCGAAGTATGCAAAGCCGTCAACTTCCTCAAAGCCGTCGTTAATCGTCGCAATGTCGGCCAGCGTTAAGCGGGTACCGTCGGGGAAGCTTTTTACAACCAGGCGCTCAAACTCCTGCTGCTGGCGCGCCTGGCCTTGGGTTCGCAGGGAAATATTGCCGTTACTGGTTTTAATGGTGCCGCCGGGCAGGTCAAGCGACGAGCGACGAATGGCATCGGCGACATCGCTGAGGGTCAGCTGGTACTCGAGCAAGCGGTGCTCGGGAATTTCGATGCTGATCTCAAAGTCGCGGGCGCCGTTGATCTGAACAAAGGCGATGTCGGGGTCTTGCAGCATCTCCTGTTTGACCTGCTCGCCCAGCGATTTCAGGCTGCGCTCATCCAGGTCGCCGTAAAGCTCAACGTTGACGGTGTGCTTCTGAAACTCCAAGCGCTTTACGATGGGGCGCTCAGCCTGTTCGGGAAAACTGACAATGCCATCTACCGCGCTTTTGATCTCGTCCATCACGGCCAAGATGTCATAGTCTTTGTAGATGTCGGCACTGATCGTTGCCAGTGATTCGTCGGCGGTGGACTCTATGCTCTCAATCGCATCAATGTCCTGCAGCGCTTCCTCAATTTTGAGAATGACACCGTCTTCAACTTCCTCCGGCGTTGCGCCGGGGTAGGGAACCGTGATGCGGATGATGTTGATTTCGAAGTCGGGTTGCAGGGTGCGCTGAATATTCAGTGCCGAGCCAATCCCCACGCACAAGATGACGATCATCAACAGGTTGGCGGCAACGCTGTTTCGTGCGAACCACGGAATGATGCCGCGGCGAGTGTCTAGGTGCTCGGGAATAGTCATTGGACGCTGCTAAGCTCGGTAAAGGTAGCCATGCCTGATTCGCTCTGGGGCTTAACCAGTTCGGCGGTCGACATGCTGCTGTTGACTTTAACGGGGGTGCCGCTGATGGCGCTGGGCACCGATGACAGGCAGATCCGATCACCTTCCTCCAGACCTTCATACACGTAGACCAGCTTGCCTTCTGTGCGCAATGCTTTGATATCGCGGTTGCGCAGGGTTTGCTTGTCGTCGACCACCCACAGTTGATTACCGGTGCGCAGGATATGCCGAGGAACGGCGATCAGCCCATCGATTTTTCTGCCCTCTATATCCGCTTTTACAAAGCTGCCATTGAGGAGGGGCTTGCCCGGGTTCTCCAAGCGGTAGGGGTCATTCACGCGGGCGACAACAAATAACACGCGACTGCGTTCATCGAGCACGCCCTCGCTGCGCACGACCTCGGCGGGCCAGCGATCGCCAATGTCATTTTCCAGAATGACTCGGGGGTAGGTGTCGTCCTGGCTATTATTGGGTAGCTCCAAATAAGCGAGGCGGTCCGTTGGCACAGGTAGCCGTACTTCGGCAGTGTCAACGGAGAACATTTGGCCGACCGGCGTACCGGTACTAACAAATTGCCCGAGGTCGACCTGACGCATTTTAATCAAGCCGCGATAAGGGGCTTTGATTTGCGTCCGGTCCAGGTTGATCTTGGCCTGACGGCGGTCCGCGAGTGCGGAGTTCAGTCTGGCTTTGGCTTCGTTTAATTGCGGCAGCCTAAGTGCCAGGGCGCGCGCTTCTTTACTGGCGTGACGGCGGGGGTATTTGCGTAGGTCTTCCTTCGCGACTGCCGCGCGCCCTTTCTCCTGGAGCAGGTTGCTGTGGGCAGTGGCCACGGCGGCCTCAGCGCGTTTGAGTTCCGCGCGGTAATTGCGATCGTCAATGCGCAACAGTACTTCGCCTTGTTCTACCAAGCCGCCATTTTCGAATTTGGGAGAAACGTCCATGACCTGCCCCGATACTTCGGTGACCAGGCTGGTTTCTGTGCGCGGCTGCACGGTGCCCTGACTACTCACGTTGATCGTCAGCGCCTGTTTGGTCGCAATGGCGACGTCAATGATCAGTGAATGCTGCTCAACGTCCTGCTGTTCGGGGGCTGGGCGCAGCGCGAAAAGGATCACGGCAACGACAATGGAAAGGCCGATGATTGACGCGACGGCAATGGCCTGCTTGGGCAAATTAGGCAAAACAACGTTCTCTTTTTGTCGGTGGCGGCAATGCCGCCGGCGAGTCGATGGTTTATTGGGGCGCTATTCTAGCCTTATCTGCCATCTAACAGTGTGAAATCTTGGTAAGAGCGGCGTCTTTGTCACATTTTGGGCGACTATTCGTCGCCCAGCGGGATAGCGGGTGCCCAGCGCAACCAGCTCGGTTCCACGTCGGCGTGCAGCGGAAAGTGCTGGCTGGCTTCTGCCGGGGGTGCCAGGCCGTCCTCGCCCCGCCCTTCTGGGGTGGCGAAGGCGATGCCGCCTTCAAGCAGCGATTCGACCGACTTACTGCGGATGGTCGTGCCGCTGAATAGGCCAAAATTAATGGCGACGCCGCTGGAATTCCAAAAGCGGGTGTTGCGCCGCACCAGCGTGGCGTAGCGGGGCTCAATATTAATATGGATTAAGGTACGGCGTGCATCGCTAGACAGTTCAAAGCCGTAGACTTCACCCACAGGAATGTCGCGATAAAAGACCTTCACACCCTCTTTGAGTGAGCCGCGCTGATCAGCACTCAATATTACATTCAGCCCTTTTGCGGGCGCCCGCAGCGGTGGCGCGCGCTCCAAGCCGATAAACTCTGTGAGCACGTCGCCGCTGCCCGGTAGCACACTAATATAGGCGCCGGTTACCAGGGTTTCGAGATTGCGCGTACCCACTAAGCCCAGTTGCGGTTTCACCACCCAAAAGCGGCTACCTTCGCGGGCGATAGCTTTTGCCGAAGGCGCCAGGCGGGCACTGACCACAACGCCTTGCATGCTCTGGTCCAGCTCAACGGCGGTCACTTCGCCGACCTTGATTCCCTCGTATTTAATTTCGGTTCCCTTGCTTAAACTGGCGCCGCTGGAGAAGTACAGGCGAATTTCTCTGCCCTTGTCGGCAAAGCTGCTTTCGTAGTCCTCGTGCAGGGTATAACGCAGTCCCTCCCAGGCGGCTTGCGGGCGAGCCACTTCAGGGGTGTGAAAGGCAATGCCGCCACTGACAATGGTCGCCAGCGACTCGGTTTTTACGTCGAGGCCACCGAGGCCACCGCTGATACTAATGCCGCTGGCGTTCCAGAACAGCGATTCGCGGTGCAATAGGTGGGCGTAGCGCTGATGAATAAATACGCCGATTTCAACGCCTCTGCGCTGCAGCGACACGCTTTCCACTTGTCCGACAGCGATCTTGCGAAAATACACCTTGCTGCCAATTTTCACCGAGCCCAGTTCGTCGGCCTCGAGCACCACCCTGATCCCAGGTGCACTGATACGCTGACTGGGGGCGTCGCGCAGAGCCGTATAGCGTTCCTGCAGCTCGCCGTCTTCGCCGTCGACATTCACGGCGATATACGGTCCTCCCAGCAGGGTGTCGAGTCCCTCAACACCTGAACCCGACACTTTGGGGCTGACTAGCCAAAACTGGCTATTTTCATTGAGGTAGTCGTAATAGGGGGCGTTGATGCGCAGCTCGGCCTCGGCACCGGCGGTAGGGCCAGCCTCATTAAAGCGCAAGTTCTCGACGCTGCCGATGCGAATACCTTGCAGGCGAAGGTCCGCACCCTGGCTCAGGCCCTCGGCGCTGTCGAAGGCCACCACAATGCGCTTGCCGCCTTCGGCGTGCGCGCGGTTTTGATGCAGCGTAAATCGGTGACCGCTGTCGACAGCGTCGCCGTCTTCGGGACTGTCGAAGGCCACACCGCCCGCAAGAATGCTCGCCAATGAGCCGGTTTCAAGCTGGACGCCTTGCAGCCCCGCTGTGACTTTAACGCCGCTGTGGTTCCAAAATCGGCTGCGATGGTTAATGAGATGGGTGTAGCGTGGGTCGATGTGGGCAGTAATCTCCACACCGTCGTCAAGCAGTGTATAACCCTCAATATCACCGACGTCGATTTGCTGATAGAGCACGGGGGCGCCAACAGATAGCGAGCCCAGCTCTTTGGCGTGCAAGGTGATTTGGAGCCCCGAGTCGCTGCGAGGCGTGGCCGGGGGTTCGAGTAGCGCGGTAAAACTGCGCGCCGCTTGACCGTCACCGGGTTGAAAACTGATGTAGTTGCCGGCGACCAGGGTGTCGAGCCCCGAGACGCCAGAGAGCGAGATTTGCGGTTTAACCAGCCAGAACTTGGTGTTCTCGTTAATCAGTGGCTCGATCTGTGTTTGCAGGTCCAGCGTGGCATTTACCCCTTTTAGCGCGTCGTCGAGTTGAAGTTGACTGACGCTACCCACGGTAATTCCTTGGTATACCACGGGCGTTTTGCCAGCGGTAATGCCGCTGCCATTGTCAAAGTGTACGGTCACCTGCAGGGCATTGCTGCTCAGGTTTTCGTAGAGCAACCACATTGCAATGGCTGCGGCCACCACAGGAAGTAACCACACTGCCGACAGCCGTTTTTTGGTTTTTAATTCGGCTTGGGGATAGTTTTGTTCAGTGTTTGTCATGGTGTTCCAAATCCCAAATCAGTCTCGGGTCAAAGCTGTTGGCGGCAAGCATGGTCAATACCACCGCACCAGCAAAGGCAGTGGCGGCGGGGCCGGTATCGACGGTGGCGATATTACCAAGGCTGACAACAGTAACCAGTATCGAAATCATGAATAGGTCCAGCATCGACCAGCGGCCGATAAGGTGCACAAAACGGTAGAGTGCGGTGCATTGCTGCTTGCTCAGCGAAAGGCGAAACTGCACCACCATCATCAGTAATAGCAGTGCAACGATTTTAATAATTGGCACAACGATGCTGGCAATAAAGACAACGGCGGCGATCGCTCGCAGATCTGCCTGCCATAGGCGAATGATCCCCGACATAATGGTGTCGGGTACGCCCTGTCCTAGATTGACAACCGTCATAATGGTTAAGACATTCGCCGGTATCAGCAGCACGGCGGCGGCGAGGCACAGCGCCAGTGAACGCTGCAGACTGTGATGGCGGCGGAAGTAGAGGTGGGCATGACAGCGCGGGCAGCGTGCCAGGTGATGTTGGTCGCGCGCAGGCATGGCGCTGAGTAAG
>CEUL01147825.1_pt1 | contig 23550 bp, 23 predicted proteins | sample 427021 | NCBI WGS metagenome assembly CEUL01 (sample SAMEA2622800, study PRJEB7988) | marine metagenome | isolation source: saline water (ENVO:00002010), including | reverse complement strand
CCTTTGAACTGGGCCAGACAGAGAATTTCTATATAAATTTAGAGAACTAGGTATTATGAGCGCAAAACTTAAACTGACGCTAGCCTGTGGCGACTATGAGATCGTAAAGTCGTTAAAAGATGGCTCAATCGCCCCTGACGGCGTAGAACTCAACGTACTAACAGACATGGACTCTTCCTCGCGCCACTGGCGCATGATACGGAACGAGGAGTTCGATGTGTGCGAGCTTTCCGGCTCGTCTTATTTAATGGCTAAAGACCGTGGGCAAGGGTTCTCGGCGATCCCTGTATTCTTACACCGAAGATTTCGTCACGGTTTTATTTTCGTAAACACCGCGAAAGACATTACGAAACCGGCGGATCTAAACGGTAGAAGGGTTGGTATCAAAACTTACCAGGCTACCGCAGTTCTATACTTGCGTGGTCTTCTTGCCGACGAGTATGGGGTCGACCTGACTAGCATCGAATGGATTACGGAGTTGGAGGAAGAAATACCTTTTGATGCGCCAAAGGGTATCAGAATAAACAACGCACCATCAGGTTCTGATATCTCCGAAATGCTGGCCGAGGGGGAGATCGATGCAGTCATTCATCCGGATATTATCCCGCCTATTCTGCGGGGAGATAAACGGGTGGACAGATTGTTCAAAGACTACCGCACCGAAGAAGAGGCGTATTATAAGCGGACTGGCATATTTCCGATTATGCATGCTACAGCTATCCGCGACACAGTATTAAAAGAGCACCCATGGGTGGCCAACAACCTCGCTCAGGCTTTCGAAAAAGCGAAGCAGGCGGCGTATCGTAGGATGAGTAATCCGCGCATTGTGCCTCTCGCGTGGTTTCTGGACGAATGGGACGCTCAGCGAGAATTATTGGGAACGGATCCGTGGGAATACGGCCTCACTTTTCCTAATCGGAAGAACCTTGACACCCTCATAGCTTATTCAAAATCCGGTGGCCTGATTACAAATCTCTCCAGCGTCGACGATTTCTATATGGATGTAATGCTTGAGTCCCGTGGGCGTGGCGAATGGACCAGTGGCTAGGACCTAAAACAACAAGCTAACTTGGGGCCTTTCTGCCCACTAGGGTCGTTCGCTGCAGGAGGCGGCGTTCCTCCTGTGGAAAATCGGTACGTGCATGTGTGACACAGCGATTATCCCAGATCACCAGATCTCCGTGCTTCCAGACATGCTCATAAACGATTGCCGGATCTTCACCAACAGCAAATAACTCCTCCAAAACCGCGTCGCTCTCCGTTTCAGTTAGCCCCTCTATTCGCGCAGTCATCAAACGGTTGACGTAAAGAGCTTTCTTACCGGTCTCAGGGTGCGTAATGAAGACAGGATGGGAGTGGTTCCCTATCTTTGTAAGATCAAGATCTACCCCCGGGCGCTCTTTTCGTTTGTAATCGTGAACCTGAAGAGCCCTTCTGCCTTCCAGCTTAGAGCGGGTTCCCGAATCAAGGTTTCGGTAGGCAGCATACATGTTAGCAAATTTTGTATTACCGCCATACGAGGGTAGGTCAACAGCGTATAGCATGGTCGCAGTGTGAGGTACTTCCGTGTAACACATGTCACTATGAAACCACATCTCACCGTCGTGCGCGAGGCCTAGTGGCTTACCGTCGACACGTACATTAGACACAATCATAATTTCCGGTGGCAAATCGGGGATGATATCCCTGACGGCTTGAGACGGCATTCTGGGTCGGCCCGGTTCACCGAGTTGAGCCGTGAACGCAACTAGTTGTTGCGGCGTGAGATTCTGATCTCGTATCACCAAAACCTGATTTTCGTACCATGCCTGCAATAGAGCCTCTATCGCAGCGGACGATAGCTTTTTAGTCAGATCGAGCCCGACTACCTCTGCTCCCAACGGCGCATCCGTCTTTTTTAAATCCAGCGTATCAACATTAGCCATGCCCACCCTACCTCAGTCTTCCCGCATCATCTCTATCATCGCGCGGTGCAACTCTCCATTTGGATCTCCGAAGTGCTCTACGATAGTGTAATGATGACAGTCTGGCGCCAGGATTTGTTCCACCGCAAGGCCTTTCGCACTCCAAGCGGAAAAAAGTTCTTTCTGATGACGTTTGAATTCATCGGTTTCGTTCTCACCAACGGAGAGAATGACAGGGATATTTAACAGTGGATCGAGATACAGTGGACTGTTTCTGATCACCGCGTCCGCTTCAAGACCAAGTACATCGTTCACAAAACAGAGACGGATCGGCTCCAGGTCATAAAGACCCGACAGGGCGCAGGCCCCAGCGATGGGATCAGGCGGTAGACCGCGATCGAACTTCGTCCAATCAGTCGCAAGCATCATCGCTGTTAGGTGTCCGCCGGCAGAGTGCCCAGCCAAATGAAGTCTATCGCGGTTTATCCCAATCTCCGCAGCATGATGCCAAATCCAAGCGACTGCCTGGCGGCACTGACGGACCATATCGTCCAACGTAGCGGCGGGGGCAAGAGTGTAATTCAGCGTGATGAAATTAATTCCTGCATCGAGGAATGCGGGCGCGATATAAGTCGTGTCATTTTTATCAGAGAGTTGCCAGTAACCACCATGAATATAGATCAGAGCGGGTCCACCGTTCCGACTATTTGAAGGTGGAAAAATATCTAGCCGTTCTCCCGCACTTTCACCATAAGCAATATCCAAGCGGCCGTTTATTCGCTCGCGCACCCGAGCACTTTCATTTTCGCGTCGGTCAATTACCGCCGGGACATCGGGCCAGAGTGATCTAAGATCATATTGCCTATCGAGGCCCTCTCGATCATATCCTTTGTAAATCAGCGACAAACCAGCATTCCCCTCTTTTTATTGGTAGACAACATGTAGTCAGTGCTTATTTTCAGTCCGTTATGTCGGTCAAACTCTACAACACGTTAAGCCGTAGCAAGGAAGATTTCGTTCCCATCAATCCAGAGCGGGTCACGATGTATGTATGCGGACCAACGGTTTATTCGTACGCCCATATCGGAAATGCCCGCCCCGCGGTTGCATTTGACGTTCTTGCGCGTGTACTTAGGCATCAATGGCCAAAAGTAGTATTTGCCCGAAACATAACAGATATCGATGACAAAATTAATACCGCTGCCGCCGAGCAGGGCGTAGAGATAGGTGAGATCACCAAAAAATTCGAGAAGATTTACCTAGAAGATATGGCGTCGCTCGGCGTCGAACCGCCCGATATAGAACCGCATGCGACAGATCATATCCCAGAAATGATATCTATGTTGAAAATTCTCATAGAAAAAAAACATGCCTACGTTGCAAATGAGCACGTATTGTTCAGCGTACCCAGTTATTCGGAATATGGGCAGCTATCGAGACGAAATCAGGATGAACTACTCGCTGGAGCACGCGTAGAAATAGCGCCTTATAAGAAGTCTCCATCGGATTTTATCTTGTGGAAGCCCTCCACACCTGATCTCCCGGGCTGGGACAGTCCGTGGGGTCGTGGCCGACCCGGATGGCACCTGGAATGCTCGTGCATGATCGAGAAGCATTTGGGTCAAACCATTGATATTCATGGTGGGGGGGCCGATTTAGTTTTTCCGCACCATGAAAATGAAATTGCACAATCGACCTGTGCTCACGGTAAAGACTTTGTACGTTATTGGCTGCATAACGGCTTCGTAAATGTCGACAAAGAAAAAATGTCAAAATCCACCGGTAACGTGCTTCTGGTAAATGACTTGCTGAAACAGGCACCGGGCGAGGCAATTCGACTTGCGTTACTGAATGCCCATTACCGACAACCGCTTGACTGGACAGACGAAGGGCTAGATCAAGCAAAACGTATGCTCGACAGACTTTATGGCGCGCTGCGCAAACTGTCTGACGTCAAAACCGATCCGAACGCGGAACCCAATGCCGACTTCCTTGCCGCGCTAAACGACGATCTCAACACCCCCAAAGCACTTGCGACGCTATTCGAGTTGGCCCGACAAGCGAATACAGCGACAGCTGCAAAAGAGAAAAGCAGAATCAAAGGTGAGTTTCTAGGATCCGCAGATTTGTTGGGTTTATTACAGCAGGATGCCCCCTCATGGTTCGCCGGCGAAACAAGGGGGAATAAAGGATTATCTGCAACTGAAATTGAGAGACTTATTGAGGCTCGGCAATCAGCAAAACAGGCAAAGGAATATGGGACCGCCGACCGTATTCGGGACGAATTAGCGGCACAGAATATCCTGTTGGAGGACGGGCCTAGCGGTACAAGTTGGCGCCGCACCTGATACTTTAACCTACCGAAACCGCCAACTCGAGCGTAGTCTGCATCTTGGGAGAGCTCAGAGAATGCGCTACCGCTCAATCGATAGATCTATTACCGATAAAAAATATGCCGATTGCACGCCATACAATATACCCCTTACTATTTATTCCGCTGAACTCCAGCTTCACGATGCCACGATCAGGCTTTGACTTCGATGTCCGGGCTTCAAGGACCCTCGTCTGCGGAGTAATAGGTTCACCCGCCCGAACAGGTTGATTCCATTCGAACGTCTCCAACCCCGGAGATGCGAGACCAACGGTTTCTTTCATTACCTCTTCGAGAAAAGGCGTAATACAATCCAGCGCAGTCTGCCACCCACTCGCGATTACGCCGCCGTAAACTCCCGCGGCAACTGAGTTAGAGTCTGTGTGAATAGGCTGCGGGTCGTATCGCATAGCAAACTCTATGAGTTTCTCCTCCGTCAGGGTCCAAGCTGGATAGGTCCAAGTCTGACCCACGTGGAAGTCTTCAAAATATCGTCGTGGCATTTCTTAGCCTTTAAAACGTCTACACCGAGTAATTATCGCGGTCTCGCCGCACCACAATCCAAATATTGCGCTGCACAAGATAGCTTGACCCACGCGTTGAAGGCGATAGGTTTCACCATACAACAATAGCAATATGAGAATGCCGGATAATCAGGAAATTATCTCCTCCATAGAGGGCACGATCGGTCGTATTCACCTGAACAACCCAAAGGCGTTGAATTCCCTTTCATTGGGCATGTGCCAATCCATGCTTGACCTTTTGAATCGGTGGCGCGATGAGAACTTGATCAATGCAATAGTTGTTACTTCGGAGGGGGAACGCGCTTTCTGTGCCGGGGGCGACGTCCGCGAGGTCTCGAACGTTGGTCAGAAGGATGCAGTCGCCGCGAGACGGTTTTTCGAAATCGAATACACCCTAGACACTGTGATCGCTGAGTTTCCAAAACCCTTTATCTGCCTGATAGACGGCATTGTTATGGGTGGAGGCCTTGGTATTTCTGTTAACGGGGCCTATCGGGTCATGGGAGATAATATCATGGCGGCGATGCCAGAAACCGGTATCGGTTTACTTCCCGATGTCGGTGCGACAAAATTTTTAAATGCCTGCCCTGGACGGATCGGGTTATATCTGGGTCTTACCGGTGCCCGCCTAGATACCGCCGACAGTCTATACGCTGGATTCGGAACACACTTTGTCCCAAGCATAAATCATCCTGACCTGCTTAAAGCCTTAACAACCACAAATTTTGACGGTGATCGTTTCGCCGCCGTCGACGCTATTCTGGGCGAATTTACCGCATATCCTGGGAAATCCATTCTTCAAGAGCAACAGGTAGATGTTGACCGTCTTTTTGCGGCCAGCGATATGGAAACTATAATTACCACACTTAAGAATGATGAATCAGAACTTGCTGCAAACTCTCTTATAGCACTATACAAAATGTCGCCAACCAGTCTAAAGGTGACGGCCCGGCAGATCACAGAGAACTCAGAAATATCCCTCCGGGACGCGCTTGTCCTAGAATACCGGCTGGTCAGCCAGGTTCTGATGCGTCACGATTTTTACGAAGGAATTCGTGCGGCATTGATTGACAAAGATCGCAAGCCCCAATGGACCCCCGGGGCGCTAGCCGAGGTGACAACCAATTACATCGATGAACATTTCGGATCCTTGGGTGACCAGGAACTCATCATCAATTAACCGCCATTCGCCAACAGGAGATCTTCATGGCTTACGAAAATATCATTGTCGAAACACGGGCCAATGTCGGCCTTATCATGATGAACCGGCCAAAAGCTCTTAATGCACTGTCATCCCCCCTGATGTCAGAGCTCACAGACGCTCTTGACGTATTTGAAGTCGACAACAATATCGGTGCGATGGTTCTAACTGGTAACGAAAAAGCGTTCGCCGCAGGTGCCGATATCAAAGAAATGCAGGAAAAGACCTGGAGCGAGGCGTACAGAGAAGACTTTATAACTGCCGGATGGGAGCGTCTTACCCGCTGCCGCAAACCCGTAATCGCTGCTGTAGGTGGATTTGCGTTGGGTGGGGGCTGTGAAGTGGCGATGATGTGTGATTTCATCATTGCCGCGGACAGTGCCAAGTTTGGTCAACCTGAAGTCAATTTAGGTATACCACCAGGAGCGGGCGGAACCCAGCGCCTGACAAGGTTCGTTGGCAAATCAAAGGCGATGGAAATGTGTTTAACTGGCCGTTTTATGGATGCTGAAGAGGCGGAGCGGTCTGGGCTTGCCTCTCGTATCGTGCCAGCTGATGAGCTGATTGAAGAAGCTGTAAAAACAGCGCAATCAATCGCCGAGAAATCGCTACATTCAAACATGATAATAAAAGAATCTGTTAACCGAGCGTACGAAACGACACTGTCAGAAGGAGTCCGTTTCGAACGTCGGATGTTCCACGCGAGCTTCGGTACAGAACAGCAGATAGAGGGAATGGCTGCTTTCGTAGAGAAACGAAAGCCTAACTTTAAGAACCAATAATTGCCTGCGGCGTTGCTAAAGAATTGCAAAATGCACTTATCGCAAATTCTAAAATCGACTTTTCGCAAAGAACGTAACCAGTCCATTCCTTAACTCAGGCGGCGAAAATTAATGCCAATTCAGACTAAGATTCCCTGTGTCATCCAGCGGGGTGGCACATCCAAAGGGCCTTTCTTTTTAGCGTCTGATCTACCCTCGGATACTGATCTTCGAGATCGTGTACTACTATCAATTATGGGTTCCCCAGACAGTCGCCAAATCGATGGGCTAGGCGGGGCTGATCCACTAACCAGTAAAGTAGCAATCGTGAGTAGGGCGGAAGAGGACGATGTCGACCTGAACTACCTGTTTTGCCAAGTTAAAGTCGACCAACCGATGGTCGACATCACACCAAACTGCGGCAATATGCTCGCAGGCGTGGCGCCGTTTGCATTGGAACATGGTTTGATTGATTCAATCGATGGCTGCACGACTGTACGCATTAATATGGTCAATTCCGGTAACCTTTGTGATGCTCATATTCAGACGCCGGGGGGTATCGTCACTTACTATGGGGATGCTCAGATTGACGGTTCTCCCGGAACATCTGCGCCGGTGATGATTGACTTCCTTAAAACGGCTGGATCAGCCTGCGGATCGCTACTCCCAACCGGGAATGTTGTCGACGAGATAGATGGTTTGAAAATTACCTGTATAGATAATGGCATGCCGGTTGTCCTAATAAGGGCGGAAGACGTTGGCGTAACCGGCTATGAAACGCTTCACGAAATGAACTCATCAGAAAACCTAAAGAAAAATCTGGAGACGATCCGACTTCGGGTTGGCAAGGCTATGAACCTCGGCGTTGTGCAAAACAAAGTTGTTCCAAAGATGTGCCTGGTCTCCCCCCCAATAAATGGCGGGACAATCAACACGCGCTGCTTTATCCCCCATGTGTGTCACTCATCGATCGGTGTGCTCGCGGCAGTCACGGTTGGTACTGCCTGTGTGCTCCCTGGTTCTGTGGCCTTTGAACTCTCAGAAACCTCAGATGAAAATCCTAAACTCATCTCCGTAGAACATCCCACCGGCGAATTTTCAGTTGAGTTAGAGACAAGGGAAACACCCGACGGCATCCCACATATCCAACGCGCCGCATTACTTCGGACAACACGCCGACTAATGGAGGGCTTCGCACTTATACCCGCGGACATATGGGACGGCAAAATCAGCTAGGCTAATGAACACTGTAGAATAGAAAATAGAACGCTCGCAGATAATATTTCAATGCGGGGCAGAGACCATTAAACTACGAGTATAACCTAAATGCGGGCAAGCAAATGGGCGAGCTCATAGGCGTCGAGAACGAAAGAATTATAATTTATTTTTTAAGCAGCGCCGCCACAATCCCCGTTAAACCACATAATAGAAAATCACGCTTTGTCAGCGCCACGCTTTCGGCGATCGGATCACCTTTACGCAGTAAATCAAGCAAACGTTCCGCTAACCGAACGATCACGGATGCCTCCATTCTCAGGCGGCGGTCTGTAAGTTCCGAGGAGAGTCGGCGCGCGTCAATCATCAACCGATCGCAATTATCGAGACAGAGATCGATCACTGCCCGTAGTCCCGGACCGGCCGACTGGCCATTCAACTCTTCAACACCTACCCCCCGCATCGCCATCCAATCACCGGGAAGATATACTCGGTCCAGATTCCGATAATCATCCTTAAGATCCTGAAGATGATTCAGAACCTGCAGGACGTTACATAGTGCATCAGATAACGGATACTTTGCTGTATCTTCGCCATGAATGTCCATGAGAAACCGGCCAACCGGCGAAGCGGAAAGGTTGCAATAGGCAATCAGGTCCTCCCAGTCAGCGTAGCGGTGTTTAATCGCGTCCTGTTTAAAGGCATGTATTAGATCAACGACATGCCGGAGAGACACTCCAGTTTTGGCACTGCTTGCAGAAATAGCACGGACATTACCCAAATCCGGATCCTCGGTCTGTTCGTCGGTAATAGCTTTTTCGAACCGATCGAGGAGCGCTAACTTATCCTCCCACGAAATATTGCCATTATCAGCGATATCGTCCATCTCGCGAGCGAGGTTATAAAAAGATTCCACGTGCGGCCGCAGCGATCGAGATAGGAGAAGAGAGCCAACAGGAAAATTTTCATCTCTTACGGCTTTTCTCACGGGCGTTTCCATTTTCCTGGCGACAGTATTATTCATCGCTCCAACGCATCGATCTCTTACTTGCCTCTGAGATCGGCCGAGGGGCCGGCTCCGGCTGTTCGGCACTTTTTACGCCGCGAAAAAACCTTCACTTTCACCAAACTCATAATTCCACCTAAAACCTGTTAGATTCACACTCCAGTTATAAGTCCCCATACCAACCGCACTTCCATAAGCGCTATGATACCGACGATTAATAGGTTGAATGCTCGGCCGCTGACCTTACGGGTCAGCCGCATACCAAGCGGTATAAAAATCATAACCGGCAGAATAGCCAGAAGGCCTTGGACGACCCGTTCCTCGTTATACAGCCCGGCGACACCAACTCCGAATACGTGGGCGACAGAAATAGACATGAAAAGAAGTGAGGTGGCAAAAACATAGGTTTCCTTCAAAAAACCCATAGCGTGGGCCCACGTCGCTATAAAAGGACCAGACATACCCATAGCTCCCTGGCATATCCCTGCTCCACCAGCGATAACAGGCGAAAATATCCGCGCCGCCCTCCCCTCAGGTTTAATCTTGAGGTTGAGAAGCACTGTTAAAAGATAAAATGCTATCCAGACCGCCAAAAGGATCGTCAATGATCGTTCTTGAAGCGTAGCCAATATCCACGTACCGAGCCCGACCCCCAATGCCCCGGCCAACAGCGGCGGCCATATCTTCGGCATATCCTTGAATCTTTTGCGAGCCAACCAAACAATTTGAATATTAGAGAAAGCGACGGGAATGGTGGTCACAACGATAGCATGTTCGACCCCGAAGAATACTGCGAGAATCGCTATGCTCGTGGGTGGCAAGCCGAGACCCGTCATTCCTTTCGCAAAAGATCCGATCGCTAAGGCAATAAAGATGATGATCAGCGTTTCCAGCGTCATAGACCCAGACCTTCCCAGAGCAATTTAATTTCCATCCCTACGATCACAGCGATCACCGCGCCCGTAAAAACCCTAGGACTGGCATATCCCATGGTCTTCATCCCGAGAAACTGGAATGCACACAATGGTATTAATGCAAGGCACCCTTCCAGAAACCTCTCCATAGTAAACATACCAAGACATAACATCGCAATAATTTGCAGGACGTTAAATAGTCCGAAGACTAGACCGTTATAAAAAACATACGTTTCCTTCGGCAGGCGAAATGACATGATAAGAGTAGAGAACAAAGGTCCTGATACGCCTGCCGCACCTTGGACGAAACCACCAACCAGACTCGCAATAGGCGTACATATTCGGCCGATGAAACCATCCAATCTGAAAGAAGGATTCAACACTAGAAGTGTAAGAAAACAGGCTACCGCTGAAGCTAATAGTAGGATCGTGATACGATCATCTGAAACGGCAAGAAACCAAACACCAACCACTGTCATTATACAGGCGGGCACTATCATATCGTATCTAACCGGCGTCACCCGTGCCTCGCGCTGATGGCTCCAGACTAACCAGACGTTGGATACGAGTCCGGGTATCTGCATCACAACTATGGCATGCTCGGCGCCGAGAAATCCTGCCATAAAAGGCACCGCGACCAGCGGTAGCCCCATTCCAGTTAAGCCCTTTACAAAGGCGCCGAGTGCCAATCCCAATCCGATGATACCTAGGGAGTATAAATCGAGCCCAAATTCCATACGCCTGCAATAGCAGCCAGCCGAACGATTGTCAGTCTGACAACCCGTCTGATACCTGTTTTTCTTCTGATTTAAGATCCAGACCGGATGACTTGGCATGCATAGCTAGAAGAGCGGAAAAATCCTCTTCCGTATAGCCATTACCGATAAGCATTTGAACTACCTCGCGAGCCGCCGTGGTTACGGGCATTGGCACCCCGTTGGCTCGCGCTGCTGCAAGGCCAAGATCGAGATCCTTCAGAAGTAGTTTCGGGGTGAAGGTCACTGAGTAGTCGAGATTAATCAGTGACGGCGACTTGTACTTTGTAAACATCGAGCCCATGACACTGTTGTTGAGGAAATCCAGAAACGCGTGTCGTGGTACCCCAGCCTTTTCGGCTAAAACGGTAATTTCCACCATGTTCTGGATCACCACACCTAGCATCACGTTGTGGCAAATCTTAATAAAACGTGACAATTCACCCTCGCCGACATAGGACGAACCGCGCCCAATCGCATCAAGATATACTCGCGCCTCATTATAGGCTGATTCCGGACCGGAAACCGCAAAGGTTAACTTGCCAGACTTTACCACCTTAGCATTTCCGGAAACTGGCGCAGCCAACATTAGTACTCCCATCTCTTCTGCCGCCAGCCGGACTTCAGAAGAAGACGCCTCGTCTACGGAAGTTGAGTCGATCAATAGCTTTGGCTTCTGACCACCCGAAAGCACCCCCGCATCCCCGAGTGTCACCTCGACGAAGTCGACTGGCCCGCCGACCATAGTAAAGATGATATCCCTGTCTGCCAGATCCTCTGGGTTATCGACGATCACGGCGCCATCTGCCTTTAGAGGTTCTGCTTTTGATTTGGTCCGGTTCCATACAGCCAAGTCAGCACCACTTTTCAGCAAACGTTGCGCCATTGCAAAACCCATCCTGCCAGTGCCAATCCACCCAATTTTATGTTGCGATAAATCCTGTTCGGACATGTTGAACCCTTCTAAAACACATGCGTTATTGCGGCTTACGGTTAGACGTGCAATCTTTTGCCAAGTAGTCGTGCAATTTACCTTCGGCACCGTTGGCATAGCAAATAAAGCACCACCAATAAACGGAACGATAAATGTCGAATAAAAGCCGGGTAACGATTAGATAGGTTGCAGAAAGCGTCTGCGTCTATCCGTCAACGGTATCCCGCGGTCTCAATCCTGCGAATCGTAGCCGAATGACTCCGGAAATCTTAAAAAAGTTGTAACTGCAGCTGACCAGCTTCGCTTTTAACCGAACCACGCCGCCCGCGATCTGGGGACTAACCTTACTAACACCATTGGTGTCCTGATCCCGGATATAACTAATCCAATAATCTCGCCTATCATTCGCGGTATCGAAGATGGCCTCAGCGCTGACGGCTACACTGCCATAATCGGAAACACGGACAGCGTTGTTAACCGCGAAGCAGGTGCTGTCTCCGCAATGCGCACGCGTCAGATAGACGGGCTTATCCTCGCCACTACGTGGCGCGACGACCCTCTTGTAACAGAACGTATGAACAATTGTCTGCCAATCGTGCTAGTTGACCGAACGGCGAAAACCGATGGGGTGTCATCCGTTGCAAACGATGACGTGCTGGAGATTTCATTGGCCTTGCGCCACCTGACGGAACGAGGACATAAAAGGATTCCGCATATCGCCGGGCCATGCGCCTTGTCTACCGGCGAAGCCGGGAGAGCCGATTAGGAAATAATCGTCATCCAGTTCGTCGTTTCAATTACCTCACGCACTCGGTGCAGAAAGGCGGCCGAATAAGCCCCATCTATGGCCCGATGGTCAAAACTCTGAGCCAGCACCCCAACTGGCCGAATAGCGATAGAATCCCCATCCTCGTTTTCGACAACTACTGGCTTCTTGGTGACCCCGTCTGTAGATAGGATTGCTACTTGCGGCTGATTAATAATAGGTGCGGTTATCATAGTGCCGAATACCCCAGAGTTTGAGATCGTATAAGTGCCTTCGGTAAAATCATCTGGCGTCAGTGTATTCCGTCGTGCCCGGTCCGACACATCGCGGATGGCGCGCGCCAATTCGGGCATCGATAAACGATCGGCATTCTTGACCGCCGGCGCCACCAACCCTTCGAAATGAAGATCAACCGCGATACAAAGGTTCACGCGTCGGTGAACAATGAGACTTTCGCCTTGGATCTCGGCGTTCACACGCGGAAAATCCCGAATCGCAACGCAAACAGCCCGCGCGACAAACGGAAGGTAGGTCAACGAAAAACCTTCGCGCTCTTTCCATGAACGGGAGACGGTTTCACGTACCCGCTCAATGCGGCTAAAATCAGCCTCGAATGCCTGAAGTACGTGAGGGCTAGTCGCCTTCGACCGCACCATGTGCTTGGCCGCAGTCTTACGCAGGTTGCTGAACGGGATAACTTCTGTATCGTCACCTCTTTTTTGTAGCACAGACTTAAGGGTTGATTGAGCAACCTTCACTGCCCCGGTGCCTGATAAGTAGGCCAGTACATCCTTCTTTTTTAAACGCCCACCGGCCCCAGTACCGATAATCTCTATAGGATTGAGACTATTCTCCGCGACCAATCTGCGCACCGCGGGGGATAATGGATTGCCGTTAGAGTCTCGATTAGACCCTTTCACGGCATACTTACTGATCACCCCCTCGACAATGTTTTCTTCAGTCTCCAATTTCGTGGGAATCAAGTCCGGCGCTGTCTCGATTTCTTCGCCTGGCCTACCGATAACAGCAACCACTTCGCCGACGGGTACTGTCACCCCAGCCCCAACACGGATTTCCAGTAATGTACCTCTAGCCGGCGCAGTGACTTCCATTTCCACTTTGTCCGAAGACACATCGAACAAGGGTGACTTAGTCGACACCTCGTCACCGATTTCTGAATGCCAGACTGAAATAGTACCCTCAGAAACAGTTTCTCCCAGTTGCGGCATTACTACTTCCATTGCCATTTTTTCAGCCCTAATCCATTTTTTCGGCGATTTCACGTACAATACGTTCTGAAGACGGCATAGTAGCATCCTCCAGCGCGTCGGCAGCCGGCAGGGGAATATGCGGCGTGGTAATACGAATCACTGGCCCGTCGAGGTCCCAGAAAATCTCGTCCGCGACTATGGAGGCAATCTCAGCACCCCAGCCGCACAGACGCGGATTTTCCTCTACCGTTACTAGCCTACCGGTCTTGGAGACTTCGGACAAAATCGTCCGCGTATCTAGCGGTACTAACGAACGCACATCGACTACCGTCGCTTCAATACCGTACTCATCAGATAGCGTTTTCGCAGCATCCAGCGCCCGTGGCACCATGGCGGCGAGTGCAACGATGGTTACGTCGTGGCCGTCACGCAATACTCTTGCTGTGCCGAGCTGATCTACCAGCTCACCATCGGGCACCTCTCCTTTTGTGGGATAGAGAGACTTTTGTTCAAAAAACATAACCGGGTCCGGGTCGCGGATGGCGGCGGCCAGCAGGCCTTTAACATCAGCCGGTGTCGACGGTGCCACAACCTTCAGGCCGGGAACCATCATCGCCCAGTTTTCAACTGCCTGCGAATGCTGCGCGCCGAAACGTGAACCACCACCATTGGCCGTGCGGACTACCAGAGGTAGGCTCATCTGCCCACCAGTCATGTAGCGTGCCTTGGCGATCTCGTTAGCAACAATATCCCAACAAACTGCGAGGAAGTCAGAAAACATGATCTCGGCAATTGGCCGGAGGCCTGTCATCGCTGAACCCATTGCCGCGCCAAGTATCGCCTGTTCGGAAATTGGGGTATCACGCACGCGGACCGGACCAAATTCGTTAAGCAGCCCAACAGTTGCTTTGAAAACTCCACCGGCGGCCCCAATATCTTCACCAAGGAAGACTACATCCTCGTCGCGGCGCATTTCCTGCGCAATGGCATCAGCGACCGCCTCGCGATAGGTTAGTTCCGCCATGCTGTACCTCCATCAGCCCAGACATCAACATCAATCAAATCCAGCCCCGGCGGGTTAGAAGCATTGGCAATTTCGGTTGCCCTATCGACCTGGTAAAGAACCTCGGCTTCCATACCTTCGATCATGTCCTGCGGAATCCCGAATTCAGTTAGGCGGTCACGATACCGTGGCAAGGGATCTTTCTTAAGCCATGCCTCAAGCTCTCCCGGTGGGCGATAATCGCCGGGATCTACCCTGCTGTGTCCTGAATGGCGATAAGTTAGACATTCGATTAGTGACGGCCCTTCACCAGCACGGGCCTTGGCGAAGGCTTTCTGTGCAGTACGATAGACCTCATCAGCATCGTTACCGTCGATCACAATTTTGGGGAGGCCATAAGACGCTGCGCGGTCACCAGCAGGATTTTCAACCGCCGTGACGTCCCCGATCGGGGTGTATTCCATATAGAGATTATTTTCGCAGACAAACACCACTGGAAGTTTCCAAACCGCCGCCATATTCAGTGCCTCGTGGAACGCGCCGATATTCGTTGTCCCATCGCCGAAGAAGCAGATCGAAACCTGACCGGTGTTTTTGTATTGCGATGTCCATGCCGCGCCCATGGCTATAGGTAGGTGCGCGCCGACAATGGCATAGGAACCCATGGCGCCGTGCTCAACGGAAGTAAGGTGCATCGAGCCACCTTTGCCCTGCAGTAATCCGCATTCACGGCCCATCAGCTCTCCGAGGACGCCCTCCATTGAGGCGCCTCGCGCCAGCGTATGGTGGTGGCCACGATAGGTACAAAACGACCAATCATCTTTTTTCATCGCAATTGCGAAGCCGGCGGCGACGGCTTCGTGCCCTAACGCCAGATGTGACGTACCCTTGATCAAGTTCTGCAGGAAAAGGTCGTAGGCGCGCTGTTCGACATGCCGTATTTCAAGCAAGGAACGCCAAAGCCCGAGGCGCGTTTCCTCTCCGATATCATCATTTTTGCCACCACGCTGGCATTTTGATTTAGGTGATCTCTCTGCGTACCCCCCGCTCTTAGCCGCCTTCGGTTTGCTTGCCACGTTTGGCCTTCCCTTTCTCCCTCGTCCCTTTTCGGCGACATTCGGCTGAAAGCATACAACCGATTACCATTGTGTCAGTAGGCCTCGGTTTCCCCGTCGAGATGGATCATGGAGGTAAATATCTGCGAACGTTGGTTAATACTTTACTGAGATGGGCAGTTCCTCAGCCGGGTAAAGGCTAATGATCTTTGGCCCCTCCGGCGTCACGACCATTTCTTCCTCGATGCGCGCGGCGGAGAAACCGTCTGAGGCCGGGCAATAGGTTTCCAGCGCAAAAACCATACCGGTCTTGATTTCTTTCGGGTCGTCCATTGAACTCAAGCGCGAAATAATCGGCCGTTCGTGAATGGCGACGCCGAGTCCGTGGCCAAACTGCAGCGCGAAGGCTTCCATTTCATCCGAGAAACCAAACTCACTCGCTTTAGGCCAAACCGCGGCAATCTCGTCAGTGGCAACTCCAGGGCGTACGAGGTCAATCGAAGCGTCAAGCCATTCTCGGCACTGCTTGTAAGCGTCTTCCTGCGCGTCGGTAGCGCGGCCAACGTTGAATGTTCGATAATAACACGTGCGATACCCAGAATAGGCATGCAATACATCAAAAAATGCCTGGTCGCCGGGCCGCACCATGCGGTCGGTGAAATTGTGAGGATGCGGGTTGCAGCGCTCGCCCGATATTGCGTTGATTGCCTCGACGTCATCAGAGCCCATCTCGTAAAGCATCTCGTTCGCCTTGGCGACGATATCGTTCTCTCGCACACCCGGTTTGAGTTCCTCTCCAATCATGTGATAGACCGCATCCACCATACCGGCCGCCTGGTTCAGCAGAACGATCTCATCAATGTTCTTAATCTCTCGCGCATCAAGCATAACCTGCTGGCCATCACGCACCTCAACGCCCTCGGCCTGCAACGCTAGCATCATCGGCGGCTCGCAGATATCGACACCGAGCGGCATGTTTTCCAACCCTGCATCAACCAGCATCTGTTTTATTTCCTTGGCTGCATTTTCCATCAGTCCGGCTGCGGGCGGGACCGTACCACGTAGCCCCAACATACCGGCATGACAATGATCTTGGGGCAACCAAGGAGCATGCAATCGGTGATGCGCTGCCGCCGATCCAAAATCCCATAAGTGCGGGTCGACGTCACCCATTAGCATGGCGTAGCGGGCGACCTTGTCGCGCGACCATTCACCGATCACTGTGGAGGTGAGATAACGAATGTTATTGTTATCAAAACATAGTAAAGCACCAAGATCGGAGGCAGCCAGCGCTTCATGCGACCGCGCCAAACGATACTTATGCAGTCGGTCGAAATCGACACGTTTTTCGAAGTCCACTGCTGAGTGGCCGGGCGCCGAAATTGCCCGGTCCCAACTATAATTTGGGTTCAGATCGTCATCGCCGGAAAAAGCTGAAGTCTCGGACAGATCCTGCGGCATCAGTTTAGCCTCCCTCAAAGTCGGCGCGGTATTCGCTAAAGCTCCGCATAGCCCATTGTTGACCGGAACGAATTTACATGCGGCGTGGGGCCTGTGCAATCGATTGCACAGGCCAATTAGGAACGAAGTCTACCGGCCCCTCTTCAGATCCAGCAGCGATTCTCCGTCCAAGCAATCGAGCTCCATTAGGGAGAATCTGTGCCCTATCCCAATTCCGGCACCCGTCTATGTCCGGTTACCTGTTCGTAACCGTATGCGAGGCTTAGCATCTCTGCATCCGAATATGGGCGGCCCAGAAATGTAATTCCCACAGGAAGCCCACCGTCAGTGAACCCAGCGGGGACAACCACGCTAGGAACATATATTAAAAAGGTGTTCAGGTGCGGCGCACCCTTTTGATCGGTCCAAGGTGACGCTGTCCCATCCGCAATTAGGGTGGGGGTATGTTCAACTGCTTTATGGACAATGGCATCCAGCTTGTTCTCAGCCATCACCTTCAAAAAGCGCGTCATCAGTTCTTCGCGCGCGACAGTATAGACAGCGAATTTTTCTTGAGATTTATCGACGGCCCATCGGGTCTGCACACCGCGATAGGTATCAGAAAAATTAGGATTTTTACGAGCATCATCCATCGTATCAAACGGCGGATTGGCACTACCCGCCATATAGATTTTGAAGGATTCCTCTTCGGCCGCACCGTCGGCAGAGCGCTGAGCCAAAAGGTCTATCATCCCCGGAATCTCAACGGGATCAACAACCACCGCCCCTGCCTTCGACAGGTCGGCAACCGCATTGTCAAACAGTGCATCAACGGCGTAAAAGTCATCTGAATCGGGCTCAGAGTGATAGCCCATGACAGTCCGAAGGATACCTATGCGCTTGCCGGCCATACCGCCATCTCCCAATTCAGAAACGTAGGAGACTGGCGCCTTCCCCACTCCCCGACCAGTAATGGGATCATCAGCGTCGAAACCGTGCATGACGTCAAGCATGCGAGCAGCGTCTGTCACCGTCCGCGTCATGGGGCCAAGCGAACCATTGGTAGACGGCCAGCCAGCATAGACGCCGCCACGACTGACTAGCCCCGCTGTCGGTCGCATACCGACGATCCCATTCCAGATCGCTGGGCGGCGGATCGAGGCGAAGCCCTCCTGCCCCACGGCCACCGTGACCAGGTTGGCCGATACTGCCGCGCCAGACCCACCAGAGGATCCACCAGCCGTTCGCGAGGTGTCGTAGACGCAGGCAGTGGAGCCGAATAGCGAGCCGTGAGTGTCGCCCGCGCCCATTTCTCCTAGAGTAGTCTTGGCAATGAAGATGGCGCCCGCGTCGCGTAGCTTCGCGGCGACGAAACTGTCGCGTTCCGGCATATGCCCATCAAAGAGGACCGAACCCATGGTGGTGGGCATCTCCCTCACATCACCCTGATCCTTCATCGCAACCGGAATGCCATGCAGCGGACCAACAGGGCCGGACTTCGTATAAGATGCATCTAGCGCATCGGCCTGTTCCAACGCGCGCGGGTTGAGTGAAATGATTGAGTTGATCTTTGCGCCCGCCCGATCAATCTTTTCGATGCGGTCTAGATACGCCTCCACCAGTGCCCGACAGGTCAGCGTGCCGGCGGCATATGCAGCGTGGATATCAGCGATCGTGGCATCGATCAGAGTGAAGTTGTCAGCAGAATCAGGCGGGTTCATATCGGGGTCTCCGTAAGAGTAACGACATTGTTACAAATGCAAGGAAATGGTGCAAAAAAAACCAATTACAGTTGTCATCCGGCTGCCCGAGCCACCATAACAACTCCGAGGCAGATCAGACCTATGAGGACCCATCGGCGAAATTTTTCAAGAGACATCCGGTTGCGGATCATTCGGCCGGAGACCATGCCAACAAGGGCCGTGACTGTTCCGATTACCCCTGGTGCGATTACCGAGACAGGCAGTTCTCCGCGGGCACCAAGCCCAATAGCAAGGCCTATGGTTGCGACTAACACAGTGACCCCCATTGCCTGTATTAGCGCGTCCTTCTGCATTGTGTCATTGATGGCGCGGGTGATGTCGGCCCGGTCATCTTCATCACTACGCCGGCCCATAGAAAAATTCAGGGACTGTAAATAAGGAACAACGGGAATTACAAAAATCGCAGTAGCGCCCGAGATTAAACCAGTTGCAAAACCCATCAGCGGATTAAGGCGACGTTCAGATTGCACCGGTACAGAGTATTGTTTCCCGATCAAACTAATTGCCGCGAACACGATCAACATCGTACCGAGTAAGCCGGCAGCAACAGCAGTATCTACCCCAGCAATCAGAACAGCCGATACCAACGAACCGACCACCAATGCAAGTTGCAAAGTCCATAGACGGGCTATCACCAGTTTGAGCGCCGTACCGAAGAATGCCTGCCAAATATTGGTCACAATAACTGGAATGATCAGAATTCCGGCGGCCTGTTCTACTGGAAGCCACGCAGCCATCAGCCCGACGCTGACCGTGGGGAGACCCAGCCCGATACCGCCTTTCACTACCCCGGCGATTAAATAGATGCCGGCGATTACGGCCAGCTCCCATAATGAATAGTCCATAACTTCAGTACCTATCATGTCCCTGTTTAACGCGGGCACACGTCGTTTGACCAGTGTTGTCAAGTCTCGTGTCTGGTATCGGAGCGCTGCAGGACATATATTGCGCCACCACCATATTATTCCCCTATTATCCACCCACCAGGCCCCAACTTGATTGACAACTCTCGATACATCAAATCTTCGAGCACCTTTGCCCGAAAACGGCTACTGTCCGGATACGGGCTCCTGGTTTTAGCGGTACTTATGTGGGCCGGTAATTCCACTGTTGGGCGCGCAACAGTGGATGAGAACATCCCGCCTCTGGCATTTACCTTTTGGCGCTGGGTCACCGCCTTTTTGATCTTCGCTACCATCTTTGGCGCGCGCACCTGGCGGCAACGAAACGAAATTTTGCTTCACTGGAAATTTGTTGCTTCTTTTGCACTGATATCGGTCGCGGGGTTCAACGCAGTATTCTACATCGCACTGCAGAAAGCGCCGGCGGTTCAGGTCACTTTGATCCAGTCGATCTTACCGGTGCTGGTGTTATTAATCGGTCTAGCCGTACTGCGAGAGCGGATCGACGGCAAACAATGGCTAGGCATCGTTTTTTCCATTGCCGGCGCGGCACTCATTGTCACCCGTGGGGACATTGGAGTGCTGCTGACCCTGCAGCTGGGTGAAGGTGACCTCTGGGCGCTAGCAGCAGTGTTTATCTGGGCGTGGCAGGCCTTTTTAATGCGCTGGAAACCAAAGACAATTGATATAATGTCATTCATGACCACGATAGCCTTGATCGGGGTGATCGGCCTCTTCCCCCTATACCTCTACGAACACACCATCGTCGGCCCAATGCCGGTCACGCGAAACAGTGTACTATTCGTACTCTATGTAGCAGTGATGGCGAGTGTCATCGGCACCACATGCTGGAACGAAGGCACCTACCGCGCTGGCTCGGCCCGAGCAGGATATTTTGGGAATCTATTCTTCATTTTCGCTAGCGCGCTTGCAATCGTCATCCTCGGTGAAGATTTATTCTGGTACCACATTGCGGGCACCACCTGTGTATTAGTCGGCATTTGGCTTGCGACCTTCCGGCGTTCGTCAAACCTTACAAAAACCGCCTCCGCCAATGACTGAGTCTATTGCACCCGATGCCACCCCGACAACGGCGCGCGGCCGCCTAATCGCATATCTGATGTTAGCGGCAGTCGCTCTTTTATGGGCGGCAAACACAAATATCGCGCGCGCCACAGCCGATGAAGTACCCCCGATGGCACTTACCTTCTGGCGGCTGTTCCTCTCGGCGCTAATTTTTGCGCCCTTTGCACTCCGTAATACCTGGAGGCAACGCAACATCGTTTTACAATATTTTTGGCTACTCAACGGGATGGGGTTTCTTTCCATGGCTGCGTTCAACGGTCTTGTGTACATTGGGATGCAATATTCAGTTGCGATTAACGGCAACCTGCTACAGGGGGCGCTGCCAATCTGCATTGTACTTATAGGCATCTTGTTTGCAGGTCGGCAGGTAACGACGCGGCAGGGGATCGGTGTGGCACTCGGTATGCTTGGGCTCATAACGATCGTAATCCGGGGCGATATTAGTCTGCTATTACAGATGCAGATTAATCCCGGCGATCCACTGCTTTTGCTCGGCGTCTTCTGCTCTGCCACTTATGCAGTATTCCTATACAAGCGGCCGGCGGAGTTTGACCTGATGAGTTTCATGTTCCTCTGTATGGTTTTCGCGACTTTTCATATTTTTCCGTTCTTCATCGTCGAGTGGTTGTGGGTCCGACCAATGCCCATAACGCAGACGTCTCTGATGACAATCGCTTTCATCGCACTATTTCCGTCGGTGTTAGCGCAGACCTTTTTCGCTGAAGGTGTGCGTAGGATCGGGGCCGCAAAGGCGGGCTACATGATCTATCTGACGCCGGTATTCGGAGTTGTAATGGCGACCGCGATTCTGAATGAGCCGTTCAAGTCTTATCACGTGATTGGCATCACCTTGATCGCCGCCGGCGTCTGGCTAGCAACATTTTCTCGTCGAGGTAAGACTACCGCATTATGAAGAATTCCCCCATCTTTCCATTCGTCTTACTTACTTTCTGCGCTTTATTTTGGGCTGGTTCATCAGTGGTCGGTCGCCACGTTGCCGGCGAGATACCACCAATGGGGATAAATTTCTGGCGCTGGCTATTCGCCTTTTTGATCGTGTTGACCTGGACATCAGGTGAACTGTGGCGTCACCGCAAACTTGTTATACAGAAGTGGAGATATATCTCTTTTTTGGCACTTTCCTCTGCCATTGGCTTCGGTGCTCTGCACTACGTCGCTTTGCAATACACGACAGCCATTAACGGAGCTCTATTTCAAGGTCTGATGTCGATATGCATTCTAATCTCTGCATTTATTATTTTAGGTGACCGGTTTGGCATGCGCCAAGGAACAGGAGTAGTGTTGGGGTTTGCTGGGGTAGCGGTGATTGTAACCCGTGGCGATATAGACGTTGTATTTGGGTTAACCTTCAACACGGGCGATATTATCCTTCTAATAGCGACTATGTCGTATTCGATATACGCGGTATTCCTCCGCCGTGCACCGCAAGAACTGACTTCCAGCGCACTAATGGCCGGCATGTTCGGTTTCGCTGCACTTTACATGTTCCCGCTATGGCTAATCGAAGTATATTTTTTCGAACGCCCCCTGCCCGTGAACTATACAGCTATCTGGTCGATAGGGTTTATGACGTTGGGCCCATCAGTATTAGCGCAAATATTCTGGGCCTATTCCGTTTCGAAGGTCGGCCCGGGTACCGCCGGATATTTCATTTATCTTGCGCCCGTGTTCGGCGTTTTACTTGCAACATCTCTGCTCGGTGAACAGTTTTTCCTTTATCACGCCGTGGGGATTGTACTGATTTTTATCGGGATATGGCTCGCCACCCGGAAGCAACCCGGGTCCGGTTAAAAATTTACGATATTTGAGCCGACCTTAGCGTTCTACCTATTCGTCAACTGTACCCGAGTAGGCATCTGAAAGGTGGAGAAACTGTCGGCGGCGCCTCCATTTCAAACTCGGGGTAGAACAACCCCAACCATGGCGTCTCTGCTGACAATTCTTGCTAGATTTTCTTCAGACCAGCCTTCCGTGCCCTCTGGCTGTTGTGGCAAAACCAGGTAACGCATATCGGCATTTGAATCATGGACCCGAACAGTTTTTTCTTCGGGCACGTGGGTGCCAAACTCTTTAAGCACTAATCGCGGTTCTACGACGGCACGAGACCTATAGCTCTTGGATTTGTACCAGTCCGGCGGCAACCCTAACAACGTTCTCGGATAGCAGGAGCAAAGCGTACAGACAATCATATTGTGTACGTCGTCAGTATTTTCGACGACTACTAATTCCGCGTCACCCATTGTAAGGCCTAATTCTTGGACTGCTGTGGTACCGTTGCTTAGAAGGCGCTTCCTGAAATCCGGATCGGTCCAAGCCTTCGCAATGACGCGGCCGCCATCAACCGGATCTCGACTATCAAGAAATTCGAGATTGCGACGCACGTCGTCAGCGCTGACCACGCCTTTTTCTATAAGTAGTTCCTTCATCGCCTCGGCCATCAATTCGTAATAACCGGTCTCATTTATATCGGGAGTTGTACCAGGATGGTCATGTTCATGTGTATGGTCATGGGCGGTGCGGTCATCGTTGTTCATTTCTCTATCCTTCAGCTTTTTCAAGCCAATGATCATAAATTTCTAGGTCTAGCGTATCGCTTTCTGGCCCTTTGTAGTCATCCCAGATGTCGATCTGCGCTAGCCGCACGCGATAAAGCTCGCGTTTAGGCGTCCCGTCAAAACCATAAGCTAATTCTTCAGGGTTCTTGAAGTCTCCGCAGTA
>CEUL01082271.1_pt1 | contig 23663 bp, 23 predicted proteins | sample 427021 | NCBI WGS metagenome assembly CEUL01 (sample SAMEA2622800, study PRJEB7988) | marine metagenome | isolation source: saline water (ENVO:00002010), including | reverse complement strand
TTTTTTTTACATCAATAGAATCCATGTGATCTAGTAGTTTTATCATAAAATTCGCAATCATTTCTGCTCTTAGCGTCCATGCTTGCCTGAAATAACCAAAAGTCCAAATTAGATTTGGGATTGATGTGAACATCATTCCTCTATATGTTATTGTATCCTTTAGATTTATCAGTTTTTTGTCTATAGAAAATTTTATATCGCCTAAGATACTCAGATTAAAACCTGTTGCCGCAATTATAATGTCTGCGTTTAGTTGTTCGCCAGACTTAAGCAAAATTCCATTTTCATTAAAACTATCTATATGATCTGTAACAACAGAAACATCTTTGTTAGCTATAGACTTAAATAACTCTGCATCAGGAGTTAATGCAATTCTTTGTTGCCAGGGCCTATAACTTGGTGAAAAATGTTTTTCTATGTCAAAGTTTTCTCCTAGTATATCTTTTATTTCTTGAAGCAATTCATACTTAACTTTTTCAGGTTCTTCAATACACCTCTTAATAAATATTTCTTGATTAATTAATATTTGCTCTCTAACTATTTTATGAATCCAGTCATTATCATCAGTAATTTTTCTTAGGGTATTTGCAATTTCCTCGGTACCAATTGTCGATGTTCTATAGAATGTAGGAGTTCTTTGAAGCATTATTACATGCTTAGCTTTTTTTGCAAGAACTGGTATTGTTGTTGCTGCTGTTGCTCCAGAGCCAATAACGATAATTTTTTTATCAGAATAATTTAATTTGTTTGGCCATTCTTCTGTATGTATGAATTTCCCATTGAAATTTTCTATGTTTTTCCATTTAGGAATATAACCTTGGTTTTGTTTATAATAACCTTGACACATTTGTAAAAAATCGCATGAGAAATATAGAACTTGCTTTGTTATTGAGTGTTCTACGGATAAAATCCATTTTTTTTCTGAATTGGACCAATCTGCTTTTATGATTTTATGATTATATTTTATGTTATTTTGTAAATTATTTTCTGAAATTGTTTCTCCAATATACTTTAGTATTTCTGATGCAGTTGCTATAGGTGCGTTATTCCATGATTTAAAACTATAACCAAAGGTAAATAAGTCACTATCTGACCTAACTCCTGGATATTTATGTGTGTACCATGTCCCGCCAAAACTATCTAAAGCTTCAAGTATAAAAAAACTAGATTTCGGTCTTTTGGTTTTCAAGTAAAAAGCTGATGCAATTCCTGCAATTCCTGCCCCAACTATTATTATGTCAGTATGTGTAATTTTTTTACTCATAATGTTATTTTATATGTTAATTATCTGATACGCATATTATAAGTAAAATTTGTTAATAATTACGGCTAAAAAATTATGAACACTGTGAATAAAAATTGATGGATATATGGATTTTGATTTAATGTATAACAATCCCAAACAAATCCCTAAGATAAAAGTTGGAAATAAGGAACCAATATGTATATGAAAGATTGAAAAAATACCAGATGAAATTAATAAACAAATTTTTAAATTAAATTTTCTTTCTAAACCTTTAATCAAGAACCCTCGAAAGAATACTTCTTCACATATTGGTACTATGATACTCACTAAAATTATAGTTATATAAATATTTTCAAATGCTAGAATTAATACTTCTTTTGCAGTATTTGGAGGTAGTAGGAAATCGAGTTTTAATATCTCTAACAACCATCCCCATAAACCAACAATTATTAAGCAAGTAATCCAGTAATATATGCCCATTGAGAAATATTTTATTTTTGCTTTTTGAAAACCTAAACTATTAAAATTCGTTTTGTATTTTATTATTGATAAATTAATAGCTGGTAGTAAAAATAATATAGTTAATAAAGAGCTACAAATAAGTTCTAGAGAAAAATCATAGAAGTAAATATTATTATTTTTTTTTACACTTAAATTTATAAATATTATTAAAAGAATTACCCATATAAAAAGCCATGTAACTAAATTTTTATAAGGTAAACTAAATTTTTTTATAATTAAAATTATTATAGATGATATTAGAAATGAAAAATAAACATTATTGTTTACTTTTACCTTTTCAGGAAATTTTAATTCAATAAGTGTTTCAATAAAAATAGAACCCAAAATTACTAGTAAAGTCGATAAAACAATTGCGAGTATAGTATCTAAAAAATCCCATTTTATACTCGAATACATTTTTTTACATTGTTTGAGGTTCTGCGTCTGGCAGATCTTCTTGTTTAGTTATATTTTTCTGTTCGTTGTCAGAGTTGTTTTGAGATTCTTTTTTCGTTTCTTTTTTTTGAAAAGGATCTTTACCTTCAAGTATTGCCAAAAATTGCTCAGATTCAATTGTTTCATGTTGTAATAGAAAATTAGCAATATTTTCTAATTCTTTATCGTATTTTGTCAAAATATCTTTAGCATTTTTTTCAGCTTCCATAAGAATGCGATTTATCTCACTGTCTATGATTTCTTCTGTTTTGAGAGAATAATCACGCTCCTCGGACATTTCTTTTCCTAAGAATACAGCACCACCTTGCCTTTTACCAAAAGATCGATTTGACAATTTATCAGACATTCCTAATCTCATAACCATTTCTCTAGCTATATTCGTAGCTTGTTCAAAATCATTTGAAGCACCTGTAGTAACATCACCTATTTTTAATACCTCTGCAACTCTACCTCCCATTGCTGCCGCGATTTGTGATTCTAGTTGTTCCTGAGTGGCATAGGTTTTATCTTCTTGTTGCCACCTAGTGAATCCCCCCGCTTGTCCTCTTGGAATTATTGTAATTTTTCCTATTGGTGCACCTTGAGGCATAAAATGAGCAACAACTGCATGCCCTGACTCATGATAAGCAGTAATTTTTCTATCTTTATCACTAATTACCTTACTTTTTCTTGCAGGACCCATTGATACTCGATCAATTGATTCTGTTAAGTTTTCAATTGAAATAAATTTTTGATTGTTTCTTGCAGCTAATAATGCTGATTCATTAATTAAATTAGCAAGATCAGCTCCTGAAAATCCCGGAGTTTGCCTAGCCACTTCTTCTAACTCTACACCGTCCTTAAATGGTTTACCTTTGGCGTGTACATCTAGTATTGCAGTTCTTCCTTTTATATCTGGATTATCTAGGACAACTCTTCTGTCAAACCTACCTGGTCTAAGCAAGGCAGGATCAAGAATATCAGGTCTATTTGTTGCAGCAATAATAATAATATTTGTTGAAGAATCAAATCCATCCATTTCAACCAAAATTTGATTTAGTGTTTGCTCTCTTTCATCATGTCCACCACCTAAACCTGCTCCCCTGTGTCTTCCAACAGCATCAATTTCATCAACAAAAACTATGCAAGGTGAACTTCTTTTAGCTTGATCGAACAAATCTCTTACCCTTGAAGCTCCTACACCAACAAACATCTCAACAAATTCAGAGCCGGAAATAGAAAAAAAAGGAACTCCTGCTTCACCTGCGACGGCTCTAGCTAAAAGAGTTTTTCCTGTCCCTGGAGGACCAACAAGTAAAACACCACTTGGAATTTTTGCTCCAAGAGCCTGAAATCTTTCAGGAAACTTAAGAAATTCCACAACTTCTTCAAGCTCTTCTTTTGCTTCTGATACACCTGCAACATCAAAAAATGTAACATTTGCTTTTGACCCTATAAAAAGTTTTGCCCTGCTTCTTCCGAATCCCATTTGCTGATTACTATTACCTTGAACTTGTCTAAGCATAAATAATAGTATTCCTCCGAAAATTATTAATGGTAAAAAACTAATAATGATATTAAATAGGTTAGAGATACCACTTGAACCTTTGACGACTACGGTGTAGTTATTATTGTTTATACCTGCATTACTAAGTAATTCAGTTATACTTGAGCCTTGTTCTTTTCTAGTTTTATACTTATTCTCACCTTGAGTAACGTTAATTATTTCTCCATCTATTTCAATTAATAATTTAGAGTTGGGAGTAGAACTTTTGGCCAGTTCTACGACTTCGTTCAAACCGATTTCCCTAGAGTTCTCAAGGGGTCTATTAAAAGTAAACATTAATGCAGTAATAAGAATTAATCCCATCACTATATATATAAAATTTTTGCCTATAAAATTATTTTTCAAAAATTTACTTTCCTAACTTAAGTTTTTAAAATTTGATAATTTCAAAAAAATGGTATTTACATGCTAATATATTAATCCTAACATAATATGGATAATATTTTCTATTTATTGAAATAATATAGAGAACAAAAGATAGCAATTTAGGGGGAAAACATCTCAAAAGATTTTAATGTGAATGAGCAAATAAGGTCTAAGGAAGTTAGGGTGATTCGTGGCGATTCATCAGACAATTCTGAATCAACAGTTATGGAAATAAGGGATGCTTTGATTCTAGCTGATGACCTAGGATTAGACTTAGTTGAAGTAGCACCAAATCAAAAACCTCCAGTATGTAGGATTTTAGATTACGGAAAATTTAAGTTCATTCAAAATAAAAAAGAAAAAGAGTCAAGAAAAGCTACAAGGAACCTTAGTAAGCAAAAAGAGGTTAGGCTAAGTCCAGTGATGTCTGAGAATGATATATTAACAAAAATCAAAAAGGTTAATAGTTTTATTTTAGATGGCGCAAAAGTAAGAGTTTTTGTCAGATTTAAGGGAAGGCAGAGAGCCCATCCCGAAATTGCAATGAAAGTTCTTAGAAGGGTAGCTGAAAGTGCTTCTGAAATAGCCAAATTAGAAAAACCACCAACTATGGATGGAAGAGTGCTTAGTGTTATGCTTGTTCCTGACCTAGGTAAAAATAATAGTGCTAAAAATAAACAAATTAACGTAACAGTTTAGAAAAACTAAAAATAAACATGTGAATTTAACGTGACATTTCTTTCATAATTCGAGATAATAGGTAACTGGGAAAAATTTTAAATGGGTGTAAAAATATGCCAAAAATGAAAACACATAAGGGTGCAAAAAAACGCTTTCATATCACTGGAAGTGGAAAAGTAGTACGTTCAAAAGGTCCAAAAAGTCATTTTAGAAGGCGAAAGGCTGCTAGGGTAAAACGTTTGTTTGGCTCAAAAGTAGGTTTAGATTCCAATACAATTTCCAAGACGATTAAACAAGCTATTAGCGCTATTAAATAGGGGGTTATCTTGGCAAGAGTTAAGGGTGGTACAACCACACGAAGAAGACATAAAGCTGTATTGAAGGCTACTAAAGGTTATAGATCATCGCTCAGTAGAAGATACAGAGTTGCTAGAGAATCGTTGACCCATGCATTATCTTATTCAACTTCACATAGAAAATTAAAAAAAAGAACTAATAGATCATTACAAATAATAAGAATAAATGCTGCTGCAAAAATGAATGATATAAGCTATAGTAAACTAATTTATGGAATGACTTTAGCTGGGATTGGTATTGATAGAAAAACTTTATCAGATTTGGCGCTAAATGAACCTGATGCATTCAGAGAGATTGTTTCGTTAGCGAAAGATTCTCTAGGTTAGATTTTCTTCCAAAAAAATACTAATATTTTCTATATATTGTTTTGGGTTTGATAAAAAATAATCAAGGTGACCAATATTTTCTTTTAGTATAATTTTTTGTTTTTTTGATTTGTTTTCTACAAAATCATATCCTGAAGCTCTTGCAAGCATTCTTCCATGTTCAGGTGGTACGATCTTATCATCTAAACCATGAATAATCATAATAGGTATTTCAGATTGAGACAAATATGTAAATGGCGAAATATCATTAATATTATTTTGTAAAAAAATATTGGCTAAAAATTTTGCACCTGGAATAAAATAATTAAAAGGTTTCATAATACCTTTTAATGAATTTTTCCAAAGTATCTCTAAATCCGCAAAAGCACTATCAGAAATTATAGCTCCAATATTTTGAAATTTTGATCCTATTATTATTGCTAAAGAACCACCAAAACCAAAACCGAATAATGCAATTTTATTTTCTTTGATACCTAACTCATTTTTTAAGAAGTTAATTGCTGCAATTGTTTGCATTTGTTCGAATTCTCCTATAATTTTATAGTCTTGAAAATATGGGTTATCACTATTTATGTCATAAATTAGAATATTATACTTTTGCTTATTTAAGCCTTTTATTATGCCTAGTGTGCCTTTGATTGGATCAATCATATTTGTACGTTTATCTGGTATTATTATTACCCAAGGTCTTTCAGACAATTTTTTTGAATGGGGTATAACCCAAGCATTAATTTTTGAACCATCATAACCGTTTGAAAATGAAATTTCTTTATAATCTAAGTTGATATCCTTAGGTGTATTTTGAGAAATTATAATATCATTTTTAATTAGACTTTTTAGTAAGATACCTGATACACCAAGATATGCTCCTGCTAAAAACCCTATAAATTTCGAGGTATTAATTATTTTATCCATCACTAGATGTTTTTTTCTGTAGAACTAACTATCATAAGTACCCATACCAAGGTTAAGAATAATAAAGAATACTTATAAGTTTTAAGGGCAGATTCTTTACTAGTATTTTTTATAAGTTTGATGCAATAGTATATAAATAATGTACAAAGTATTGATGATCCAAAAAGATAAATTTCATTGACCCTATCAGATAAAAAAGAAAAAGAGATTACGAATATAGTAAGTATAAATGTATAAACCATCATTTGTGCTGCTGTGTTTTTTTCTCCTTTAATATTTGGTAACATTGGTATTTTTGCTCTTTCATAATCATCTTTTATCATTATAGCTAGAGCCCAAAAATGTGGAGGAGTCCATAAAAATATTATCATAAACAGATATATTGCAACTATGTCTATACTGTTACCAGCAGCCACATATCCAACAACGGGAGGAATAGATCCTGAAGCACCCCCAATAACAATGTTTTGATCAGTATTGGGTTTGAGAATAATTGTATATAAAATTACGTATAGCAATGTTCCAGTTATAGCTAATATTGCAGCTAATAAATTTGTTGTATAGAACAAAATTATAAATGCAATTAAGTTCAAAATAATTCCAAAAATTACTGAAACTTTTGGTGATATTCTGCCTTCTGCTACAGGCCTGTTTTTTGTACGTTTCATATTAATATCAATATTCTTTTCAATACCCATATTAATTGCCCCTGATCCACCAGAAGCAAACATACCCCCAAAAAAAACTCCAATAATAACTTTGAAAGAAGGGAAACTTTCTGATCCAATAAATACTCCAGCCAAAGCAGCCATAAGTAGTAAAGACATAACTTTGGGTTTCGTTAGATAAATTAGGTCAATTACTAGATTATTTTTTTTTTCTAGTTTTTCAGTCATTAGATCTATTTTATATTATTAATTTCACTCGCTTTTGTTGGTTTTAGAAAAAAACCAATCATAAAAACCATATTTACCCATATTAAGGTTGCTAAACTAAGATGTCCAGCCCTAGCCCACTGTTCAAAAGTTGTTAATGGGTTTGCTGCACCCATAATTATTTGAGCAAAAATTAATCCTATTCCTGAGATTGATGCAAATCTTAAATGCTTTGAGATTTTCTCAGTTTTTAATACTTTATAACAAGCGAAAAATACTACAAACACAGAAAGAATAGATATAAATCTATGAAACATATGTATCCATGCAAGGTAAGATTGAGGGATTATACTTCCACCACATAATGGCCATGAACTACAAACAGTTCCAGCTTCTTTCCATACAGCATATGAACCTGATAGTAACGCAACTAATGTAAAAATAGCAGCAAATACGGTAAAGTTTAGTATACTTTTATGCTCTTTATCAATTTTGCTCCATAACCATTTAGATGACTTATTTATAGGAAGGTTAAAAGTATAAGTGGAATATATATAAGATAAAATTACTAAAGCTGTAACTATTTGAGCTAGTGTTAGATGTAATGTTCTTATGCTCGGAGATAATTCACTAAGAACAACCACTCCTCCAATCATTCCTACAATAAATACCAATATAGAACTAAGGGTGACTAGTCTTATTACTGAAGAATTTCTTCGATATTTTATCCAGACTATTGAAGTTGATATAAATATAAATATCCCAAGTGATGCTCCTAGTGTCCTGTGAGCATATTCAATTAATGCATGATACTCAAAAGGTGGGATCCAGCTATCATAACATTTTGGCCAATCAGGGCAACCATCGCCTGAGCCTGTAACTCTTACAATTCCACCAAGTGTAATTTGAGAGATAACGGTAATTATGGAGAGAATTAAGAAAAAAATAAGAACTTTATCACGAAATATATCTAAATTTTCATTTTTTTTAGAATTCATTTAGGTTCTTATTTTTTTACTAATAATTATCTGTCTCGAGAAATTCTTCCTTGATGAATTTCTTCATTAAGATGAATTTCTCCATTACGAATCTTTATGTTATAGCCACAGTCAGGGTCAGTACATACCCAAGCCTTATATAACACTGATGCTCCATGACCACCAAAATCAGATAATGGCACTAATACGCCATTTTCGCAAGGTGTTGGGCAAGGAGGTAATGCAAAATTACTCATTCTTCCACACTCCTAAACTTAAAAATTAAGTTTATATAATTTTTTATTACTTTTATTTTACAATATTAATTTCTTTTAGATATAAAATAAATATATAAAAATACAATAAATAATACATATGTTTGTTTTAGGAATAGAATCAAGTTGCGATGAAACTTCAGTAGGAATAGTTGATGGGGATGGAAATGTTTTATCAAATATCATTTCTTCACAGGTTGATATTCATTCTTTTTATGGAGGTATTGTTCCTGAAGTTGCATCTCGCCAACATATAAGTCATATTCAAAAAGTTTGTCTTGCAGCATTAAGTGAAGCTTCAATAGATTGGTCAGATATTAAATTAATATCAGTTACTAATGGTCCGGGGCTAGCAGGCTCACTACTTGTAGGAGTAAACTTTGCTAAAGGTTTGTCAGCAAGTCTTGGTATTCCAGTTTTTCCTGTTAACCATATGGATGGACATATTTATGCTGCTTGGGCAAAAACAGACCAAAACAAGTTACTAGATTTTCAATATTCAGTGGGGGAGCAAAACATAACATGCCTTATTGTTTCTGGTGGGCATACTGATTTAGCTATATTGAAAAAATACGGCGAAATAAATCTGATAGGAGAAACAAAAGATGATGCTGCTGGGGAAGCATTTGATAAAGTAGCAAGAATTTTAGGACTACGTTATCCTGGTGGTCCAGAAATCCAAAAAGTTGCTGAAAAAACTAATGAAGTAGATAGTTTGCCCAGAGCATGGATGAAGGGCTCAGATAATTTTTCTTTTAGTGGATTAAAAACAGCGGTGTTCAACAAGGTGAAAAAATATCAAAATGACAAAAATTTTTCCTCATATATTCCAATTCTGGCTAATTCATTTCAAGAATCTGTGGTAGATGTATTATATACCAAAACAATAAATGTTGCTTTGAGAGAAAAATCTTCCGGAATAGTACTCGCTGGAGGAGTAGCAGCTAACTTGCCACTAAGGAATCAATTTTTAGAACATTCACCACTCCCTGTAGCTATTCCGGAATTTAATTTATGTACTGATAATGGTGCCATGATAGCTATGGCTGGTCTTATAAACTACAATTTACGTACTTTTTCACAAGATTTTGATGTAAAGCCTAATCTTCGAGTGGGTGAGTTATGAGGATGGATAATTTCTGAAATTATTATTCAATCTAGAATAAATAGTGTTTTTTCTATTATTTTCCAGTTGATTTATGAAGTTAAGAATTTTCTTTTTATCAATTTCCATTTTCATCTCATAAATACTATTTGAACTAGTAATTTTTAGCAACATACCTTCTGGTTTTACGAGAAAATCAAAAACAAAAAAAATAGTAAAAAATATTAAAACTATTAGGATAAAATTTAATATATTAGATTCAGGTAATATTTGCCACAATATTATTGATGAAATTAATCCTATAATTGCCCAGAATCCAGAAGAGAAAATTTTATCTAACTTTGAGGTTTCTATATTAATGATGTCATCAAGAAAAATTGATGCATAAGGTATTTTTTTAGTTTTTATATAAAGGTGGCTAGAAGTTAATTGAAGATTTGTAGAACTAGAAATTTTTATTTCATCTATATTTTTTTCCATAAGTTATTTCTCGAATTTATTTTATTATAAAATCCCTAGCATTTTTTAGCATTAGATCCATAATAGATAATTTATTGCAAATGTCATCATAAACTACTTTACCAGTTTTTCTAGTTTTTTCTTCAACTTTTTTAGTATGTTCAATTCTTATTTTGTTATCAGGTTCGCCAGGGAAACCCAAGGATGCAGCAAAATCATTAGGCCCCCCAGTAATTCCAGATAAGCCTTTTACAGAAAGAATATCATCAATATTTTCTGATGCATCTTTAGATTCAATTTGTGCAATGACTAACATGTTTTGATTGGACCATGTTGAAAAATTTAGTTTTCCTTGGTATTTTTCTCTAATTTTTACATCATCATTATACTCAGTTCCTCTTCCTCCTCCCCATGATCTTTCACCAGATCCAGGAAACAAACAAGCGTCTACAAGCTTTTGAGCGTCATCTTTTGAGTTGATATGTGGTCCTATAATTCCTTGAATTCCCCTATCAAGGTAAAGGTTGATCTGATATGGCGAATTATCAGGGACTCTAGCTGTTACAGATTTACCAAATCCATTTGCGATTCTACAAATATTGTCAACATCAGTCTCACTAAAAGTGCCATGCTCTCCATCAAGGTGGATTGCATCAAATCCTATATGTATAGCTAATTCAACTAGCTGTAAGGATGGAAAGGTAAGTTCAAAAACATTAGCTTTATTTCCAGTTTTATTAATTTTTAATATTGAATTTTCAATCATCTTAACTTTATATTCCTTTGATTGTTCCACCTCTTGCATGTGTTTTTTTCAATGGTGGATGTTTATTAATTTCTTCATAGTTAATTTCAAGACCTAGCCCAGGTTTATCCGATAATTCGATATACCCACCTGATTGTCTAGGAAAACCATGAAATACGCTGAAGTAATGTTCAGTATAAAATTCTGCATGGTATTCTTGTATCTCAAAATTCACAATAGATTTGTCCAAATGCATCTCTGCCATAGCCCCAACAGGTGAACATACATTATGTGGAGCCATAGTAATGTGTTTTGCTTCTGAAATTGCAGAAATTTTCTTTAATTCTGTTATTCCTCCAGCATTTGCAATGTCTGGTTGAAGAATATCTGCAGCATGCTTATCTACAATTTCTGAAAAAGGAAATTTTGTATATAATCTTTCTCCAGTTGCAATAGGAATATTTACTTTTCTCCTGACTTCTAGAAGTTCAGAAATTCTTTCCTCAGAAACTGGCTCTTCATACCATAATGGATTATATTTTTCTAATTTTTTTCCAATTTTGATTGCATTCATAACGTTAAATTTTGCGTGTGCTTCAATTAATATATCGATGTTATCTCCAACTGATTTTCTAACAGACTCTACTCTTTGCTCCGCAATGTCTAGTTCTTTGAGAGAAATTTTGTAGTAATTATTTTGGCCAAAGGGATCAAACTTTAATGCAGTGTATCCCATATCTACAACTTTTTTTGCTTCTTCTGCATTTAGTTCAGGGGCACCAGGGTTTGTATACCAGCCATTAGCGTAAACTCTAATTTTTTCTCTAAAAGATCCTCCAAGTAGTCTCCATACTGGTTGCTTAAGGATTTTTCCTTTTAGATCCCAAAGAGCAATATCTATTCCTGAAAGAGAAGTTGTAGCTAGTCTTCCGCCTCTAGCATGTGGGTCATGGTAAAGGGTTGTCCAAAGAACCTCGGATTCCAATGGATCTTTTCCTGAAAGGTACTTTTCTGTCCATGAACTAATAATTGACTTAACCTCATCTTCATCTTCCATAGCTGAGGCATCCCCAAGTCCAAATAATTTTGGATTATCCGTATTTAATTTAATTACTAACCAGTTTCTAGATGCGTTATGATGATTAGCTGAAAATTCTAAAAATTCTACATTAGTTATTTTTGGCATACTTAATTTCCTTAGATTTCTGTAAATATATTATCGATTATTATTAAAAAGTTTAAATAACACAAGTTATGTTTCTTAATTTATCTATGAAAATTTATAACTTTCTTAGTTCCTTTGAGGAAATAATTGTAATTATGGCAATCAATATACTTGATAAAGATGAAAATAACACGGAAAATTCAATACTAGTTTTTTCTAAAATATACCCTCCAAAAAACCAGCCTAGTTGATAAGTTAAGATTGTCATGTAATAGAGACTAACAACACGTCCTCTCATTTCATCGCTTGCATACTGCTGGAGCATTACTGGCACTGTAACCATCCAACATGCAAAACCAGTCCCCATCATAAAACTCGATAAAATAGAAATTAGGAAATTAGGAGCAAATCCAAAAATTATTACACCTATATCAAAACCTATAAAAGAGATTATCAAAACATATAAATTTCTTACTCTTGAGCCTAAAGTAAATAAAATAATTGAACCAAATAGAGCTCCAACCCCGCTAGCAGCTAGAGTATATCCATAATGTAATTCTTCTAACCCAAGATCATTTTTTATTTTTACTGGGATTACTGGTTGATACATACCTCCAAAAATTGCTGTAATTGAAATTATTAATAAAGGGCGAATGATAGGATTTTTAAGTGAGTAAATTATACCTGTTTTTATTTCTATAAATATATTTTTATTTTTTACTTTATGAATTTTTTTCTTGCTTCTAGTCTTAACAGAAATTATCATAAGTGCTCCCAATATGTACAACGATGAAATAAAATAAAAACTTATGTCATATCCAAGCCATATCAATAGTCCCCCTAAACTTGGAGCTACTATTTGGGCTATTGTACTTGCAGAGGTGTTAAAACTTACAGCTTGGACTAATTTTTCTTTACCAACAACATCTACAACAAATGTCTGGCTAGAAGGATTATGAATGCCAAATATTATTCCAATTATTAGCGACAAGGGTATTAGTATCCAGACTGTATTTTCGTTAATAATATTCATTGATAACAGTATTCCAGTAATTATTGAAATAATGGCTACTGATAATTTAGTCATCCATAAAAGTTTCCATCTCTCAAATCTATCTGAGAAAGCTCCTCCAAAAAGAGACATACCTATTACCCCAATGCCACTTATTGAATTTATTAAACCCATGGAAGTTTCAGATTGTGTAAGATCTAAAACTATCCAAGCTAGAGCCATAACCCTAATCTGATATCCAGCAAACATTGTTATATTCGCAACTACGAGGTATTTGTAATCATTTATAGAAAAAAGTTCGTATAAATTATCGAAAAAATATTTAGGATATAATGATAGAATTTTTGTTATATTCAATTATCCACCACCGACGGGTTTTACTATATCTAGTTTGTCTCCGTTTTTTATGAAAGTTACTTTAAAATCTTTTTTATTTACGATCTCCGAGTTTAAGGCTACAGCGACTGATAAATTTTCCAGGTTTTTCATAACAATTAATTCCGAAATAGAAATAGTATTTTCAAAATTATTTTTTTCACCATTAATTAATATCTCTATCATATTATTTCTCCATTATTTAATTTTTCAATAATTTTTTTTGATGTTGCTTTTTCAGAAAAAGATCTTATGGAGGCTATTCCAGATGCCCCATTTTGGAATGGTAATAAACAATTTTTTTCATTTATACCCCCCACTGCAATTACTGGTAAATTTATATTAGCAGTAATTTTCTTAAGTTCTTTTAAACCTAAAGGATTTTGTCCAGGATGGGATTTTGTTTTAAATGTACTTCCAAACTGTAAATAATTAGCACCAAGTTTTTCAGCTAAAATAGCAGATTTTAGAGAATGAATAGAACAACCAATTATTTGATCATCATTCAATATTGATTTTAAATTTTTTATTTGGTGGATTTTTTTTTCAGGAAGGTGGATCCCATCCATATGAAAAACTTTACATAATTCGTATCCATCATTAATAATGATTATTGGTTTATTATCTGTTTTAGATTGAATTTTTTGAATAAGTTTTTTTTTATCTTCATTTAAAAGATTTTTTTCTCTAATTTGAATCATATTAATGCCTACTTTAGTGGCATGTATTATATTATCCAACATTTTTTCTTTAGTTTGATAAACTGATGTATTAGTAATTAAGGACACTATAGGAAAACTAAGTTGCTTCAATTATTATTTTATTCCTTCTTGAGGGCTACTTGGATTTGCAATTAAGGTTTTGGGGATTCTGCCTGCAAGAAAAGATTTTCTTCCTGCTTTTACTCCCAATTTAAATGCTTCTCCCATTAATCCAGGATCATTGGATTTTGATATAGCTGTATTTACTAGGACTGCATCAGCTCCGTTTTCCATGACTTTTGAAGCATCTGATGGCACACCTAAGCCCGCATCAACCACCACAGGAATTTTCGATTGTTCAATAATTATTTGGATTTCTTCTAGTGCTAAAACACCTCTACCTGATCCAATAGGAGATCCTAATGGCATAACGGTGGCACAACCAATGTTTTCTAATCTTTTTGCCAAAACTGGATCAGCCCCAATATATGGGAGGCAGATAAATCCTTCTTTAATTAATATTTCAGCTGCTTTTAGTGTTCCAATTGGGTCAGGTAGAAGATATTTTGAATCAGGTATAACTTCAATCTTTATCCAATCTGATCCAGTGACTTCTCTAGCAAGTTTTGCTATATACACAGCCTCTTCGAATGTTTTAGAGCCAGCAGTATTGGGTAAAATTTGATAATCATTCCAGTTTATATGATCTAGCAAATTTTTTTTCTGTGGGTCGTTCAAGTCAATGCGACCAATGGCCACTGTTATGATTTCAGTTTCAGAACTTTCTATAGATTTTAGTAGGTCTTCTTTAGACTTATGCTTCCCTGTACCAGTCATAAGTCGAGAATTAAATTTTTTCCCTGCAATAATTAATTGATCATTCATAATTTATTTTTTCTAAATAATATCCAAACTTTATCGGGAGTTTTTTGTTGTTAGTTGTTGATAAAAATTTTTCTAAGCAAGTTTAGTTATTCAAAGTTATAATAATTATATAATAAATTATTTAAGGTTTATTATCAAAAAAAGTATAGAGGTTTCAATTATGGGTGAAAAATTAGTATTCTACAGTAAAAATGATAAAGGTAGAACTCTTAGTAGGAGTGATAGAGCAAAGGAGTTATGCTTGGATGACCTGAGGTGTGAATTTTTATTTTCCGGAGAAGAGGACTACTCCAATTCTGCAAAAATAAGGGATGGTTTTGAAAAAAATCTTGAAAAGATGATTGATGCAGAGGTAATAATTTGCAATGGTGAATTACTAAGTATAGAAATGTTAAAAAAATTACCAAATCTACGTCATATACAATTACTAAGTGCCGGCTTTGACGGATGGGATATTGATGCAATTAATGATTTAGATATAAATATTTGCGGTAATTCGCCTGCAATTTCAAATTCAGTTGCAGAGCATACAATAGCACTTATTATGACCCTATATAAAAGATTGTCTCAGGCTGTTGAAGGAGTAAAATCTGGCGAATGGATGAAAAAAGCAATTACAGGCCCTTATGGAAATGTTCATGAAATCACAGGAAAGAATATAGGTATAGTTGGCTTAGGTAACATAGGGTCAAAAGTAGCTAAATTATTGAAAGGTTTTGATGTTAATATTTTCTATAATGATATAAAGGAATTTTCCAATTTTGAAGACGAATTAAATATAAAAAAATTATCCTTTGAAGAATTATTAAAAATTTCTGATATTGTTTCTGTTCACGTCCCTTTATCAGATGAAACTAAAAGTATGTTCAGTGCTAAAGAATTTGGATTGATGAAAAAAGATTCCATATTTATAAATACATGTAGAGGTCCTGTACACGATGAACAGGCGCTAATTAATGCTCTTAAGACTGATGAAATTTTAGGTGCAGCTCTTGATGTTACAGAAATTGAACCAATTAGTAAAAATTCTGAGTTACTGAAGTTGGATAATTGTGTTGTAACTCCTCATCTTGCGGGATCATCAAGGGAAAGTGTAGATAGAAGAATAATGTTTGCTTTTGAAAACGCTAATAAAACATTAAATGGTATTCAGCCGGAAAACTTAATTTTCTCTTAGAGATTTTATGCTTGCTTTGATTCCTGCTTGAAAAATTTTAGATTCATGTTTTACCGTCTTTAAGAATTTACTGCCGAATTCTCCTATGTTTCTATATTTTTTCCTTCTTCTATTTTTTAAGGTATTGATGTGAATTTTATTTATTTCAAAAAGTTCATTACTTAAGATTTTCTTTATTAGCTTTGCAGTCTCTGTAGGGTTTTGATGCGCTGCACCCTTAGGTTCAGGTATAACTTTATCAATAATACCTGAGTTTAAACAATCTGAGGCGGTTAATTTGAGTGATTCAGCTATTTCAGAAATCTTACTCTGATCTTTCATTTCTGTTTTTGCACCTTTTTCAGGAATAATTGGTGTATATATAGCATTTTCAAGCATAAAAACTTTATCTGTTATAGAAAATGCTAGTGCAGCTTCAGATCCTCCTTCACCAATAATTATAGAGATAGAAGGAGTATTTACTTTCCCAATTTGGTCTATCATATTTGACACTGAATTAGATAAACCTAATTTTTCCATTTCCATTCCTAAAGCAGGCCCTGGAGTATCAACAAAACTTACCAAAGGTATCTTAAATAATTCTGCTAAATTAATTGCTCTGGTTGCTTTTCTAAATCCCGATGGTGTAATTTCTCCAGATTGAGATCCTGATGAACTTTTACGCCTAATGTTTTTTTCAGATTTTTGTTGCGCAATAATCATTACACTTTGACCAGAAATTTTTCCTATACCAGTTATTATTGAAGTGTCATCATAGGAAACTCTATCTCCATGTATTTCAAAAAAATTTGTAAAAATATTTTCTAAATAATATCTTGCTTTTGGTCTATTTTTGTTTCTGGATAATTTTATAATTTCTTCAGGATTTTTATAAGGGAAATTCTTTTTTAAATATTCTTTGCCAATTTTAATGGAATTAACTTTATGATTTGGATAAAGCAAATCAAGTAATAGACTTAAGTTTGTTTTAATTTTATCTCGATTTATTATTTTATCAATTTGCCCAAACTGAATAAAAGTTTCTGATGTATGCGGGAGGTCTTTTTTATTTTTATCAAATTCAGTTATTTCTCCTAGAGATGAAAAACCAATTTGGGCATTAGGCTCTGAGATAATTATGTCAGATAAAGATGCAAAACTACTAAAAATTTGTCCTGTTGTTGGGTTGCTTAGGATTGTTATAAAAGGAATATTTGCATCCTTTAGTGAGCGCACAGCGAAAGATGTTTTTGCCATCTGCAATAATGAAAAAATACCTTCCTGTAATCTAGTACCACTTGAACTTACAGTACAAATACAAGGTATTTTTTTTCTTTTTGCCAATTCTAGAGCTAATGTTACTTTTTCTCCTACTACAACTCCCATCGACCCTCCTAAAAAACTTGAATCAATTACAATCATCACAACATCTTTATCATCTATTTTGCAAGTCCCAGTTATAATAGCTTCATTAAGTCCTGTGCGAATTCTATCTTGTACAAGTCTAACTCGGTATGAAACTCTTGGCGAAAACTCTATAGGGTCTAGTGATTGAATCCATTTACTTGTTTCATGGAAACTATTTTTGTCAATCAAAGTAGCTAATCTTCGTCTAGCTGATATTGAAAAGTGATAATTGCAGTTTGGACATATTCTATATCTTTGGTAAATTTTTGAGCTTTTTAATTCAAAGTCACAATGCATGCAAGATTCTAACAACTCTTCGAGAGGGATTTGCTTTTCTTTTTTTGGTTCTTTATCTGGAAAGAGATCAGTTACGTTATTCAAAAATCAATTCCTTAATGTAATCTGTAGTCTATAAGTATATATACATTAAGTTAAGATTAAATTACTGGACGAGCTTTACCTGGTTCACCTGGACCTACAACTCCAGCTTCTTCTAACTCATCCATTAATCTTGCTGCTCTAGGATATCCAATTCTAAGTCTTCTTTGAAGAAAAGATACTGATAAAGTTTTTTGAGATTTACTTAGTTCTAAAGCATTATTAAATAATGAATCATTATCAGATATTTCTATATTATTAATTCCGTTCTCTTCTTCATTACTTAATTCTAAGAATTTCATATTTGGATAAGTGTTTTTCTTCCATAAATTAACTACTGAATCAACTTCTATGTCTGAAACAAAAGCACCTTGAACTCTAGATGGTTTAGGCTTATCTATAGGCTTAAATAACATATCACCCTTACCTAATAATTTATCTGCTCCAACACTATCTAAAATTGTTCTTGAATCAATCTGTGACATCACAGCAAATGATATTCTGCTTGGAAAATTAGCTTTAATTAGCCCTGTAACTACATCTACTGATGGCCTTTGTGTGGCTAAAACTAAATGTACACCAGTAGCTCGCCCTAATTGTGCAAGTCTTACTAATAGTCTTTCTACTTCACCTGATGCGCTAAGCATTAGGTCTGCAAGTTCATCTACTAATATAACTAGATAAGGCATTTTATAATCTGATTTTTTATTAAAAGTTAATATGTTTTTTACACCGAAGTTTTCTAAAATTTTAAACCTTTCCATCATTTCCTTAACTAATGATTTTAAGACAATCACTGCTTGGTCTGATTCTACTACAACTGGCGTATAAAGATGTGGTATTCCCTCGTATGGTGTTAGTTCTACTCTTTTAGGATCTATCATGACTATTCTTAGTTCATCAGGAGTTTTTGTCATTATTAATCCTGTAATAATGCTATTCATGCAAACACTTTTACCAGATCCTGTAGATCCTGCAACTAAAGTATGAGGCATTTTTGACAAATCAGTCATTACAGGTTCTCCACCTGAACCGAGGCCTAATGGGACAGGTAATGGGTTGTCTTTTGCAAATTCTTTCCATTCATTTGTGTCCATTATTGATCTCAATGTTACTTCATTAGGAGACTTATTAGGTACTTCAATACCTACTACGGATTCTCCAGGCACAGGAGCTTCAAATCTTAGGTTTGGAGAAGCTAATGATAGTGCTATATCTTTTTCTCGATTTAATATTGTGTCAACTCTAACTCTTTGACCAATTTTGTCATCTGTTTTTCCTTTCCATCCTGGACTTAGACCATACATAGTTACAGTGGGTCCTTTTTTTACTTGGTCAACAGTAACTTCAATGCCAAACTGCTTCAACGAGGATTCTATTTTTTTACTTGTTAATTGAACTTCTGATTCAGATATGCCTCCGGGTAAAGGTCTCTTGAGGTTATCTAGGCTTGGAATAATCCATTGATGGTTATTAGAAGAGAGTATTTCTTCAGGTTTTGTAAAATTTTCTTCAGAGTTATTTGAGGTGAAATTATTTTGTGGAATCTCTTGATTTTTAGATTTAGTTGAGTTTATTATTGATTCTTTTTTTGACAAATCTTTTTTATTGTTAATCTCTTTTTCGCTTGTTTCATGTTCTTTATTTATTTCTATTTCATTTTCACTATCATCTGGGATATTATTTTTTTTTGTAATTGAGTTAACAATATTAATTATTGTATATTTAGACAATTTTGTTAGAAGTAATAAAAACTTGAATATGATTTTTTTAGATAAATTATAAGTATAATAGGTAGTGATTTTTATCAATGTTGGCTTTATCAAAGATATTGCTAACAATATAAATAATATTACTCTAATCCAAGAAATCAGATATTCTAACAATGAAACATCAAATCTACTCCAACTCATATAAGACCTTGATATAAATATACCTAACTCTCCTCCTATAGATTCACCTGAAAATGAACCAATTGGAGCATAAAAAATACCTAAAATACCAGAAAAACTCATACATATTAATATGAAACTAATTTGATACTTCCAAAAACGAAGAAATTTTCTAAATAAAATATTAATTATTATTGGAAAGGTAGCTAGAATGGACGGAATAAATGACCAGCCAAAAAATTCCTTCATTTCTTCTATGTTTCTAAAAATATATAAATACGTTATGGCAAAACTTATTACTACAAGTATTATTAATTTAGTTAAAAAAGTATATTTTGAATTAGCCATGATTCACCAAACTCACAATAATTTTTGATTTTATATCAAGTTTTTGTTTCAAAAAGTTGGAAGAATATTCTTTTATGAAATTTTCGATTTTTTTATTTTTTGGTTGTTTTTTTATACCACTATTAATGTTTTTCTCTAGCGAATCTTTGATAAATTTAATATTTTCATATGAGTCATCTATAATAACTCCATATGATTTAAGGTCAACTATTTTATTTATCTCATATTTTGAATCGGACAAAATTGTAACTAGTATTATTCCATTTTTATAAATTTGATTTCTTTCTTTTATGATTACATCATCTTCATAAATTAAGTTTTTTCCATCGACAAGTATATTTTCTGCAGGAACTTTACCATTTATTTCTAACTTTTTATCTTTTAGTAATAAAACTTCACCGTTTTCTAATATAAATATATTCTCTTGATTAATATTTTCACTTTCTGCAATTTTACTATGTGCCATTTGCATTTTAATCTCACCATGAACAGGTACAAAAAATTTTGGATTAACAGTCTTAATGAATTCCTTAAGTTCGTTTTTATATGCATGACCAGATGCATGAATTGTATGATTCTTATCGGTTATAACTTCCGCACCTAGTTTGAGCAATTTGTTTATTGTATCATTTACTTGAACTTCGTTTCCCGGTATCGTGCTAGCTGAAATAACGACGGTGTCTCCATCTCTAATTTGTATATTTTTATCATTATTATTAGCAATTCTTACCAATCCTGATTGCTTTTCTCCTTGGCTGCCTGTTGTTAAGATTACTAGATTATTTTGATTTATATTATTTATCTGATCTGGTCTTATCATTAATTCTTCATAGGAACTGATATGGCCTAGATTTTTGGCTATTTTTGTATTTTCAATCATACTTTTACCAACAATACATAATCTCTTATTATATTTTATACATGCATCAGAAATGATTTTAGTTCTTGAGATTTGAGATGCAAATGTAGAAACAATAATTCTATTATTATGTGACTTGATAATAGAATTTATAGATTTTTTTACCTCTTCATCCGATATAGAATACCCTTCCTCTTCAGCGTTAGTAGATTCTGACATTAAAATCATGACTTCATCTTTAAGTATCCTCTTCAGATGATTTATATTGGTTTTATAGTCATTACCTATTGTAGGGTTTTTATCAAACTTGAAATCTCCTGAATGAACAATATTTCCACAAGGACTATTGATCAATAAACCGTAAGAATCGGGTATTGAATGGCATACAGGGAATAATTCAAAAACTATATCGCCTAATTTATATTTATTATTCTCTTTTGTAGGAAAAATCTCTGGAGAAATTTTATTACTACTTCGATAAAGTTTTTTTCTAATCAATTCACATGCCATTCCTGGGGCATATACTGGAATATTAAAACTATCAAGTATAAAGGGGATTGCACCTATATGATCTTCATGACCATGGGTAACAATTATACCTTTGATCTTTTGCTTTTTTTCTTCTAAATAAGTTATGTCTGGAATAACAATTTCTATTCCAGGAATTTCATTTTTCTTAATGAAACCAATACCTGCATCTATTATTACTATGTCTTTGTCAGATTCGATGATAGTCATATTTTTCCCAACTTCACCAAGTCCTCCAATAGGTATGATTTTCACATATGGAGAATTTTTACTTTTCAATAATTATTTTTATCTTTCAAAAATTTAGTTAAGAAAATACCCTCAGCAAGTTGTTAAATGAGGGTATTTTTTGTTTGATATTTTAAGATATACCGTTATCACTTAGGTATTTTACTGCGTCATTAACAGTTAGGATTTTTTCGGCATCTTCATCAGATATCTCTAAGGGATTGTCGTCGCTTCCAAACTCTTCTTCGATAGCCATTATTAACTCAACTATATCAAGAGAATCGGCGTCTAAGTCTTCAGTAAATGATGATTCTCCTGAAATATCATCAATATTTACACTTAGTTTGTCCGCTGCAATTTCTCTTACTTTATCTAGTACGCTAGCCATATTAAAATTAACCTCTCAAATCATGGGAAATAGTCCCGCTATAAATTGTTAGTTGTTTTGATTCTTAAAACATTATTATATACATCATATCAGAGATGATAATATACCGTTAACGAATTTTGAAGACGAATCTTCACCAAAATATTTAGCTAATTCGACGGCTTCATTAATAATAATTTTTTTATTTAAGCTTTTAGTTGATATGCTTTCAACAATTGCAAGTTGAATTATGCATTTATCAATTGGGAATAATACTGAATTTTTATTCAACAATTTTGAATTTATTTTATCGTTTATCATATGTTTTTTATCAATGAAATTTTTTACTAATAATTCCATAAAATCAGTATGTTCTTTGTCTAATTTTTTTCCTTGACAATTTCTCCTTAATATATCTAAGGGATTTTTTTTTGATACATCTGATTCATACAATGATTGCACGACAATTGCTCTAGATTTTGTCTTGTTATGTTTTAATTTATATTTTTTTTCAATAGATGGTATAACCTCAACGTCATCATCCTGTAATGAATAAGTTTTTATTAGTTTGCTAGGTATAAAATCAATTAGATTGTTATTTTTATCCATTGCTAGGATGCTACATATTCCAAAACAGAGTCAAAATCAGATACATTTGTTATTTTTGCTTCTCTATTAATTCTCTTTATCATACCAGAGAGAATTTTTCCATTTCCTATTTCAATAAAAGAATTAATACCATCATCTATCATATGCTTAATTGAATTATTCCATTGAACGCATGAGGTGAGTTGCATTTTTAATTCAGATTTTACCTCGTCGGCGGTAACTAGTGGTTCTGCTGTAACATTGCCAATTAGGGGTATAACTGGATTATTAAACTCAAGGGAATCAATAATTTTATTAAGTCCTTCTTGGGCAGGGCCCATTAATTTTGAATGAAAAGCGCCTCCAACTTGTAGCAGTATAGCTTTTTTAGCACCACGAGATGATGCTATGTCAATTGCATGATTAAGATTCTGTTTCTCTCCTGCGATAATAATTTGCTCTGATGTATTTATTGTAGATAATTCTACTCCAGATTCGGTACATATCTCTTCAGCGGTAATTTCATCTAATCCAATTAGTGCAGCCATACCACCTGGTACTTGTTCACATGCCATTTCCATTAGTCTGGCGCGTTCAAATACGAGCCTAAAGGTATCATTAATATTTAGCACACCGGAAACAGCTAATGATGCATATTCTCCTAAACTATGCCCAGCAGTTACTTGAGGTATTTGTATAACACCAGAGGCTTCTTCCATAGCTTTCCATGTAGCTATAGAGGTAGCAAGAATTGCAGGTTGAGTATTCTCGGTTTTTGTTAATTCATCTTGAGGACCATTAAATATAATATCTGATAGTTTTTTATTTAGGGTTTCGTCAACTTCCTCGAAAACTTCTCGCGCAGCTATAGAATTCAAAAATAGATCTTTACCCATACCAACGGATTGAGAACCTTGACCAGGAAATACAAATGCTATTTTATT
>CEUL01025935.1_pt1 | contig 23742 bp, 20 predicted proteins | sample 427021 | NCBI WGS metagenome assembly CEUL01 (sample SAMEA2622800, study PRJEB7988) | marine metagenome | isolation source: saline water (ENVO:00002010), including | reverse complement strand
ACCATTAGGACTGAAATTCCATCGTTCTTACATAGATCTTGGAACAGATCAAGAATCTCTTCTCCACTTTTCACATCGAGATTACCTGTAGGCTCGTCTGCGAGAATTAGTGGCCTTGAACCAGATATCGCTCTGGCAACTGCTACCCTTTGTTGTTGGCCACCAGATAATTGGTCAGGGATGAATTCCATTCTGTCTCCAAGACCGACTCTTTCCAAAGCTGTCCAAGCCCTATCTTCTGCTTCTTTGGCTGACATACCAGAAAGTTCCAGACTGAAAGCAACATTGTCCAAGGCACTCAAACGCTCGACTAAATGGAAATCTTGGAAAATCCATCCTACACCGTTTCTTCTAACATCGACTACCTTGTTTGGTGATTTGGTCCCATAGTCGAAATTCTCCAGTGTGATTTTTCCAGAATCCGCTTCAAGTAAGCCACCTATGATGTTCAGGAGGGTGCTCTTTCCACATCCACTAGGACCCATCAGACTGACTAGCTCTCCCTTTTCCACTTTCAGATTGATACCTTTGAGGACCTCTAGACGCCTCCTACCAGAGCCGAAGCTCTTTCTTAGTTCCTCTACGGATAGCACATGCGAGCGTCTCGTAATTGCCTTTTAATGAGTTGTATAATTAGAATCGGGAATATGCTTCTGCAAGACTATGTGCGTAGGCTATCAGCCCATTGGTTTTTCGTGTATTTTCAATAGCGTTTTCATCGGGGAATCTCGGTACTTTACCTGCCCTAATCCAATCACTATGAATTTGCATAAATTGTTCCATCCATTGACGTGGATCTTCCGAAGTACAGTTCAAACTTGGACAACCTGATGCAGAAGCATGAAGCTCGAGATTAGGATGGTATGGATTACCCTCTGCAATTATCAAGACTTCAGAGTGTTGCAATAGGGCGATTATTCGGTCATTTTCATCCAATATTTGCTCCATTTCATTAGAATGCATCATAACAAAATTACAATCAGAAATTATCTCTTTATCCAATTCTGCAACTAGAACTTGAAAATCAGAATCTGTTCCAATACATACCAGCATTTTCGAATCATCATCGATAGATGCTAAGTAATCTCTGGATTTCGGATTTGATTCCGGAGAGAATGCGTCAACATCGAGGCAAGTTCCTATTTCCCAGGTTTCAGATTTAAGGGAGAAAGACAATACTTCGGATTCTACTAACACCAAATCTAGTAAATCTAAGTCGTCGACCATCCGAGAAGATAAGTCTGGACTATCGATGAACAATGACCCAACTGCAGCATATGAACGATTTATTCTTGCGAAAGAGGCGGACTGAGGATCGACAAAGTGCACTAAGTCAATGCCACCTATTTCCAAGGCCGCATCTAATTCAGAAGAACTCCTAACTGTTCCAGCCTTTGTCCAGAAGGGCACCCTTGCTCGATTTAGCGCGTCAGCAATCATCAGGTGCCCGTATGACTCCTCTCCCTCGGGCTCAGTAGTTGCGAGGAGGACCCGCTTCATTGACCGGAGGGAATCGTTGGAGAATATGACCTAAGCGGGTTGTTAATGGACACAATTGTCTGATTTTCATAGTGTCAGGAGTTCCGCGCCGTTTATCAGAACAGGAACTGGGAGAGGTGCAATGGCCTCGGCTGAGGGCGCGCCTCTGCGCGTGCTAATCGTCCATGTTTGGTTCTGGCCACATGTTGGCGGTGGAGACCAACATGTGGAAATGTTAGGTCGCGAATTAGTCAAGTTAGGGCATGAGGTAACCGTTTGGTGTGCAGATGTTCCAGAACATGAAGAAAAACAATTCGAGAGGGGAGGTATCAATGTGGTTCGTCTATCTCCGAGCAGAGTACTTGCTGGAGTCGATCCAGTCGTATCTTTAGATGGACTATCTATGGATGAATTCGATATCGTTCACCTACATGACACACTACCCGTATTGATTAGAAAATCGCTGAAAATGGCTCGTAATGCAGGAGTTCCTGTGGTAACTACTTATCACAATGATTACATCAAACATGGACTAATTGCAAATTCGATAAAGTCCATTAGATGGTCTATGCAGGGTAGAAAGACCTTGCATACAAGTAACGCAAGAATCGTCTTGACTGATTACTTTGAGAAACTACTGCGAAGTAAGGGTGTGAAAGGTGAAATTGATGTTATTCCAAATGGATTTTCGGCAATAGATGAGGATGCTGAGAGACCAAGTGCTTTGGGTGAACTTGGAGACCGAAAATTGCTTACATTTGTCGGAAGATTAAGTGAGCAGAAGGGTTTGGATGTTCTGATGGATGCTTGGGATTTTCTTGCTGAAAAATCAGACCCAGGCTTCGACCTAGCAATAGCTGGGAAAGGAGAACTCGGTGATTGGTTAACAGAACGTATAGAAAAATCACCTCAAAATCAAGCAATTCACCGACTAGGATTAGTCAGTGAGGGAGAAAAGCGTTGGCTACTTGAGAACTCTACAGGCATCGTAATTCCTTCCCGCTTCGAAGGCCTTCCAACGGTTATGCTAGAAGCGATGTATGCCAACGCCCCAGTAATCATGGCAGATGTGAATGATCTTGGCCGATTGGTTACAGAGCCCAATGCTGGATTCTCGGTCGAAGCTGGAAACTCAATACAACTGGCTAATGCTATGACCCAATTGATTTCATCTAGCGATGAAGAATTGAAAAATCTAGGAAATGCAGGCAACAAGGCATCAAAATCCTACATGTGGCCAGTCATAACAAAAGACGTACTCGCCGTCTACAGAAGAGTCTTGGAGGAATCTAATTGACTGAACCTCAATCGGAAAAACCGAGTCTATTAGTCGCCAAAGGCACCTTTGAAGCAATGCGAGGTGCTGAACGGGATTTAATCAGAAATTTACCAGCATTGACGAAATATTTCGATGTTACAATGGCAACTTTAGAATCCTCAAGAGAACTCAAGCAGTGTTGCAGAGAAAACGCAATTCCTCTACTCAAGCCAAAGATTCCATGGCAAAAAAAATCTGGAACATTGTCTAAAGTATGGAACACCGACCTAAGGAATTCAACAAAGGCTTGGAAAGGGATTGCTGGGCTAAATGAAGCCCTAGCAAGTGCCGATGCGGTTCACCTCGTAAGCGGAGATGGTTCACTTGGATTGATTCGACTTGTACCGAAGAAAACCCCATTCCATCTACACATGCTAGAGCCTCATCGCGGTCTATACGAAGATGTTCTTCATCTTGGAGTAGATGGTAAACCAAAGCGTAATCTATCAATCACTAGATTTGCTCTCTCCAAGGCTAGACGTGATGATCGGAAGGTAATTTCAGCTTTCTTGAAACGTCCAAACTCAAGAATAAACGGCAATTCGAGTTACAGTGCTGAAAGAATTCAGACCGTTTACGGTTGTGATGCTGGATTTATTCATCCAAGTGTGGATTTTTCAGAATTCACTATAGAAGCGACTGAAGAAGAAAATCAAGCATGGATTGAATTTGATGAATTGCCGGACCCGCCCTGGGTGACCACCATCGGTCATGCTGGCTGGGTAAAGGGAGGTTGGGAAACTATCTCGATGTTGGCAGGAAGCGGGTTCGGTCTAGTTTTGGTAGGAGGAGGAGTATTCGAAGAAGTAGAGGGCCTTCACGACCATGCTAATGCTAGAGGTGTCAAATTATGGACTCCGCCACGTCTTTCCAACTTACAATTGACTGGATTAATGAGACGTTCTGTAGCGATTGTAAGCATGGCTCACGGCGAGCCTTTCGGACTTACCCCAATCGAAGCATTTGCTGTAGGAACTCCAGCCCTCTTTGTAGACGAAGGAGGATTCCAAGATACATTAGAAGATGGAGTCAATGGTAGACTTCTTCCTCGTGACGATCCAATGGCTTGGCAAGAGGCTCTAAATGAGGCATTGGATACAGATGTGAAAAAGAAATGGGCTGAGGCTGGAAGGCAGAAAATCGCAGAATTAGACCTCTCCCCTGATGCACATGCTAGGCGTATCTTTGAGGTCTTTCAAGAACTCAATAATTCCTAGACTAAACTCAAACGAGAGAACGAACCGTTCATACCGTAGGTAGGAACGCGCTTTCAGCATGGTCGATGATGAGTCGATGAATAACAACGAACGAGCCAGCCAACTTGCAGTCGCTGTCGGAATGCTACTTTTCGCTTCGGTAATTTTCGGAAGTGGAGTACTGGGGGACTCAGGAGAAGATAGGCTATCAGATGAAAATGAGCGCGGCGATGATATCGATTCTAACGCAGCAAGTGATCGTGAAGAAGATAACCGACTTAGAAACGATAGGATGGACGAAGATATCCGCGAAGATATGGCTAGTCTAGAAATAGCCTGTGATGGCGGTGAAGGCGACATTGAGGCATGTGAAGAGATGAGGGGCATGATGCTTGAAAACAGAATTAGGGTTGATGACCCTGACATGCGAGAAATGGATCAGCGACGCGGTCAAGAAGACCAAGATATGCGAGGTCCGATTCAGATGCAAGTTCCCCCAGAAATCCTAGTCGAAATGGCAGAAATGTGGTGTCACAACAATGTATACTCGACATTCTGGGAGAATATAGGAGATGTTCACGAGGGTGAAGAAGGGTTCGAAATTGTCACCTATGATGAAAATGATAACATGGAAACTACATTCATCAGTCACGCTGCAATGTCTCAGTTACTGATGGGACTTGAGCCTCTAGTGGATTCCTGTTCAGATATGATGTTGAGGCAAATGGGGGTGCCCATTCATCACCATGAGCATGAGGATAATTGGGGCGAAAACGATTGGTGTGAGGAACTCGCGGAATCGGATGACTGCAATTGGACAGAAAACGATTCAGATGACGAATCGGGGGAGTTTGAAGAAGAAGAATCGAACACGCCTGATGAGGATGAGCCACGAGACTAATCCGCAGAAATTCGTTCGACCTTAGGGCCGAATCTGAATGCCGCAACCATTGCGGCTAGGCCAAAGATAAGTAGCATTACAGAAAGCCATTCGTTAACAACTACTGAATCATCAAATTCAGGCCAAAATGGTAGGATATCCATCGTTGATTCACCAAGGGTCATCTTTGCCCCTATGGAGCCCAAAACAGTGATGCTTGCAAGTGTCCCAATAGCTGAAATAACTTGCAATAATGAAAGTCTAGAATCATTCCAAACCCCTGGGCCAAATCTCCAACGACCGATTACCATTGAAGTAAGGAATCCGGTTGTTAATCCAGTAAATAGGAATTTATTGTAGCTCATTGCATCGCTAGCTGGATCAGACATCGCCATTGTGCCAGAAAGAACTGCGATAGGAAGTAGAGGAAGTGCTGCAATTGCAGCAATGTAAGATGCAGTATCAAGATGAGACCGAGCGTCCTTCGCCCCAACAAAGTAATTTGAGATCCAAGCGGCTATGGCGCATAGACAAGCGAGGGTTGCAATGCCTGTAGTTAGACCCACTACCAGATGATGTAAGGTCTGAGAGAACATTACTCATCACCTCCGTAATCTGGATCGTCAACCCATTCTTCATCGACCGGGTCCCAAAGTAAACCTGGGTGTTCATCGTACTTCAGAAGACGCGCTCTATATGCCGTATCTTCATCCAATGTTGACTCCTCGACTACTGGTTCGACTGGTGTCTCCTCGGCTGCCTCCACTTCTTCTGTTTGATCCAATTCATGCTTTCTTCTGGCTGGTTGTAACAGTCCTTGAAGGCTTACCATAAGTGCGATTATCATGAATGCCCCTGCAAATCCTTGAGCCCTAGCACCCATCAAACTACCATCGAATTCAGGCGGAATGGTTCCCATCGTCAGCCAAGGCTGAACCACATCAAATTCACCATTCGAGGTAATTACACGATAGACAATTCTTCCGTCACCCATTGTCGCAGGCAAGTGCACCAACCATTCATCTTCCATTCCTGCCTCGACAGTTGCAGGATGAGAAATTGATTCTCCTTCCAATTTCCATTCAACAGAAATTTCTGTGGTATTTTGAGTTAGCACTCTAACCGGAGATGTGTCGCCCGTAACTCGGTAATTTGGCGCACTCCAATCGAGAGCAAAGCCAGGTAGGTTAGCAGGAACCGGATCGATTGAAATCGAGTGAGGTTCAGATACTCCAAGATAGGCAAGGCCTTCGTATCCAGCTCCATGATGAATTGCTACGATTAGATCTCCATCGCCGACTTGTTCGGGTGCTGTAAGAACCCAAGTTAGGCTAACTACACCATTTGTTGGAACGATTACTTCGACATAGTTTACAGTCGTCCCGGATGGATCCTGAATAATATTCCAACCATGATCTTCAGGATTGTCTCCATTTCCATTGGTCGAAGATAGAAGGAAGACACCTAGGATTCTCGAATGTGAAATCAAATCTATCTCAATTGTTGTATCCAACTGGTAGGCAGTTCCTGTGAACGCAGTATTTCCTGATGTAATCGAAATCGTTGCTGTGGAAGGGGCGCTTAGTGAAGGGTCTCCGTGGCAAGAACCTCCACAAACAAAGTCTCTGTTTCCATCGCCTTTACCGCCAGGATTTGCGACAGAACCTTGTGTTGCAATTAGCATTAGAGTAATTGTAGCAAGAGCTAGAATTCTACCACGCATCAGGCATCCCTCCTTCGACCGAACACGGTTATTCCAATACTCGCTAGACCAACCAGTAGCATGATTATCGTCACCGGTAAGGACATTGCAGAAATTGAACCAGTAGGTTCGATATCTATGGAATTAGGGGCTTCAGAAGCATCAACACTAGCGGTATTATCCATCTCAAAGAGCCACAAAACCTCGAGGCCGCCAATCTCTGCGGTTACTGCATAATAGAGGTTAGAAGCAACCGGAGCAGTCTCACTCCAAGATAACTCCGTAGTCTCTCCAACCGCTTCTAAGTCGGTGACTAATGCTTCTCCATTAGCACCATGTCCTGATGAGGTGAATGGACTGCTTGAACGATAAATTCGGAAATTAGTTTCGCCTTCTGTCCATTCCCAAGATAATTCCACTTCACTACCAGAAAGCGTCGCAGAAAGGCCACTTACCGTAATCACCTCTCCGAAGGTGATGTATGACACACTCATACCAGTCTCTCCCATATCATCGACTACGGTTAGCATTACAGAATGAGAGCCGGCTCCCAACTGCACATTGACTACCTCGCCGGTTAAACTGACTCCATTTACATCCCACATGTGATGGATAATATCTCCATCTAGATCTGTTGACATTGAAGCATCGAGGGTGATAAATGCTCCAGCGACAGGTGGTTCAGGAGAAGTGGATATCATCGCGGTGGGTGGAACATTAGCAATTTCGATTTCTACTTCTGAAATTGTCGATAGCCCCCACGGGTCACTCGCTGTAACAGTCGCAATCCACGTTTGTCCCGGTTCTAGCCTATCTGCAGGTATTGCTAGAATATCTTCAAGGTCCGGAACGGAGAATCCATTACGAGCCCAAGAAACATGGAAAGAGACTGGTTCTCCATCTAGGTCTGTAGCCGAAGCATAAACCACCAATGATTCTAGGGAATTGGCAGGTAATGTTGGAAGAGAAGGCATTTCACTTGCTTCTCCTGTAAATCCAGCATCACCATTTCCAAGATATACCTGCATGTTACCCGGAGCTCCATTCTCAATCTGTCTTGAGGTGGTTTTCATCGAGGTTCCCAAGTCGTCTCCGTCACCAGGGACAACTTGCACAGACCAACTCTGATCTCTGACAGTCTCAGAGGCTGGGATTTCAGTCATACCGTCATATTCTCTTACCCATTCACCATCAACCCACCAACGAATTTGGCTGTTCATTTCTGAATCTCCATCGACGTCACTTTGTTCCCACGAGACACTGAGATTCATCGAAGTAGTTAATTTCCCAGAAGGGAACATCTCAATCGAGGTTACTTTAGGAGGGGTATTGAGAATTATCAAATCCTCACTTTCTACCCAATTAGACCACAATAAGCCATCACTGACCCTTGCTTTGGCGGTCCAAGTTTCTCCCTTGGAAGTTGATTCGGATAGAACAGCAGTTAGATCGTTGTAAGCAGAAACTTGGACTCCGTCTCTAAACCAACGAATCTCTGTAGATTGAACTGTATCACCGTCTGGGTCAGTCCATCCTACGTTAACCTGTAATGCATCATCAGTACGAGCATTACCAACCGGAGAGACGTAAACTGTGGCAATAGGTGGGTTATTCGAGGAACCGATTACCACAACCCCTGTGTATACGATTTCACCAAACTCGTCACCATCATGAGGTTTGACTGAGGCTTCCCATTGATCTCCACTACGAATCATCAAAGGAGAGACGCTATCCTCGTCATCTAATTCAGGTATTCTAGCCCCATCGAGATACCAGCGAATTTCTGTTCCTTGTTGAGGTTCACCATCTAAATCGAAGTAATCGTAGTCTAATTCTAGTTCATCGGTGTCAAGAGGATTTTCAGGAGTAAGCTCGAGATTCCTAGCTATTGGAAGTGTATTGTTTATTGTCACAGGTCCAATAGTAACCGGATCTCCTTGGTCAGTACCGTCCTTTACAGTAACAGTGCAGGTCCACTCTTGGCCTTTGGCAAGCCATGTCTGAGATACCGAAGTTTGGTCATCGAGGTCTGCCACATTGTTTCCATTTAATTTCCAACGAATCTGGGTACCTTGTTCCGAGTCACCGTCTGCATCATAGTAGGTATAGTCGACTGCTAGGCCCGTTCCACGTGTTGGATCAGTAGGGACAAAAGTCACCGATAGGGCTTCGGGAGGCGAGTTACTGCTTGAGGATGCCTCGCCTAAAGTCCAAGTTCCTGTACCCCAATCATCACCGCTAGTTGCACCATTTCCATTTGCATACAATACTGCGAGATTGAATACTACATTTCCAGTACCTGCAGAAGGTGCAGTCCAATCCGCAGACCATGAACGAAGAGAATCGCTACTATGAGTTAACTCACCGTTTACCAACTGAACTTGAGATCCTAAGTTGGACCAAGTACCAGCGCTTGCATCGAGATTGAAACCTCCATCTCCAGGGATATGTGGGCCACCGTCCCAATTCAGGGAATAAGTTGCCCCGGCTGTGTAACCTCCCGCTCCCCAAGGCAGACCACTTAGGCTCGGAGATATAGTTGAGCTAGAACCATGACATGTACATCCACTTGTGGAGGAGCCCGTTTTTCCGTTGCTATTGGCGATAGCTACCTGACTTGACGAAATTAGCATGATGAGTAATACAATTGCTAGCAATCGCCGGGTATGTCGCATAGACTATCCACATGAGACAGTGATAATAGTTGATTGGGTGTAATTTTTGATTCAACGCCGTCGGTCCGAAGGACCGGAATCGGTGGATTCATTGGTAGGTCTTTGGTCGCCGAGCCATGCGACCTATCGGAAGTGTAGCAATCATCGGTGCTGGAAACATGGGCTCGGGAATCGCCCAGAAATCTGCCCAAGAGCAATTCGATGTACAGATGGTTGACCGTGAGGAGCAATGGGTCGAACGCGGTCAATCGATTATTGCTAATTTTCTTGATGAAGCGATTGAAAGGCGAATCTTTCGCGAGACTGAGGCAGAGCAAATCAAAGCTAGAATCACCGGTGTTGTTGGAACCGAAAACGTCGCCAAAGATACCGACCTAGTTATCGAGGCTGTTTTCGAAGACTTCGATATCAAAACCGCTGTGTTCGCGACCCTTGATGAGGTATGCGACGAACACACAATTCTCGCTTCGAACACCTCTTCTTTGAGCGTCAATGCTCTTGCCGAAGCGACTGGTAGACCAGATCGCTTCGTTGGTTTACATTTCTTTTACCATCCAGCCAAAAATAGGCTAATCGAAATAATCCCTGCGGAAACTACCTCCAAGCAATCCCTAGATGCAGTAGAACAGTATTGCAAAACAATGGGTAAGGTCGTAATCATCTGTAAAGATCGACCTGGTTTCGTTGTAAACCGCTTCTTTGTTCCTTGGCTAAACGAAGCCTGTTTATTATTGCAAGAGGGAGTTGCTACCGCTGCGGCAATCGATGCGGTCGCTGAAAAGGCATTCCGAATAGGAATGGGACCATTTGCCCTAATGAACTTGACAGGACCTCCTATCGCCTTACATTCCACAGATTACCTAGCAGAACAATTGGATTGCCCCCGCTACACCGGAGCAGCGAATCTTAGGAAGATGGTGGAAGAAGGAGAAATGTGGGATATCGGTGAGGATACCGAATGTAGTGATGAGGCGGCGGCAATCATTCGCCAGCGATTAATGGGTCAAGTATTCGCAGTCTCCGCCCAGATTGTCGACGAAGAAATCTGTTCCATGGAAGATGTTGACCGTGGGGCCAAAGTAGGACTACGTTGGGCTCTAGGGCCTTTCGAAATAGCAAATCGAATTGGGATTTCAGAAGCGGTGTCAATGGCTCAATCATACGCAGATTTGGCGGAATTCGAGTTGCCGAATTGGTTTGCTGAATTGACTGAACCTCTGGAATTCAATTATGTAGACACTCATGTTGATGGCGAAGTTGCAACTGTTAGAATCAATAGACCCGAAGCAATGAATGCCCTAAACGAAGTTGTTGTGGAACAATTAGGCAACGCACTTGATTCTCTAAACTCTCGTGAGGATATCAAAACAATAGTGCTTGATGGAGCGGGTAAAGCATTCGTCGCGGGAGCCGATGTCAAATTCTTTGTCGATAAGATTCAGGCTGATTCATTTCCCGATATTTACGAATTCACAGCCCGCGGTCATGAAGTACTGAACAAATTAGAAAATTCAGACAAGACAACAATCGCTCTAACTACGGGATTAGCACTTGGAGGGGGATTGGAATTAGCCCTCGCCTGTGATTATCGAATTGGAACAAGGAGAACACAATTTAGATTCCCAGAAACTAGTATCGGAATCTACCCTGGTCTAGGAGGCACCCAGCGCACTCCTCGAATTTGTGGAATTGAGGCGGCTAGGTTCGCCGTTCTTGCAGGAAATTTCCTTAACGCTGGTAGTGCGGCCTCACTTGGCCTTCTCACTCATTTAGTCGACCCAAGCGAAGTTGAACAAACCGTATCTGCTATTTCATCTTCAGGTAAACCAAGCAACAAGTATCCTGCAAGGCCTGCTGATAGTTCCCATCCAGCCGCTGCATTCGCCCTTGAGTTTTACAATGATGCAAACATGGAATCTCTAGCGGCTGGTAATTGTCCAGAAGGTTTTGATCCTGAAGACAAGATGGTATCACGCCAACTGAAATCACTCAGCAGAACTGCTCCAATCGCCCTTTCAATGGCTAGTGATTTACTCAATGATGCGGTACTTACTGGGGATGATCTCCAGCAAGGTCTAGCCTTGGAACTAGAGCGACTTGACGATATATTCGCTAGCTCTGATGCACTCGAGGGGCTAAGCGCACTTATCCAGGGGCGTAGACCAAATTACACTAACAGCTAATTTTCTACAAAGAAGAATAGCGCGACCAGGAAGGTGCCTTTACGGCCGCCATCCCACGAATTAGTTGCTCTTTTACTTGATTCCAATTCAAGAGATCACCTCATCATTCCAGTTTTCCATTATCTCATCAACCCAGTTCTCTAGCCATTTATCCATTTCTTCATCTCCGGTGTATTATTGCATCTCGGTGCAGTTTTCACACCTAACGAATTGGTGCCCCTATATGAATCGGATAGAGTACGTGGTTGCACTTAGGTGCATTTTATACACTAGATACGTAGTGCGTAACCTGTTGTACATGAGTCGCCAACCGATGACCCTGTCAGAGAAGGACTTCAATTACGTTCAGAAGTCCATAGTTGAAGTTCAAAGAAGCGGTCGAAGTATCAGAAAGATATTCGCCGCGTATTATGATGAAGATGTGGACATTGGCTGGGAAGTTGATGCAGCGGTTGATGCCTTTGAGATGTTCTCATCTCGTTGGACAATAGAAATTCTAGCCGCGCTATACATCGCCGGGGATCGTCGATTCAATGAACTGAGGACACTACTAAGGGGAATTTCATCTCGTACCCTTTCTGACAAATTAACAACCTGTCAGGAACATGGTCTAGTCGAGAGAGTTGTGGAAGAAGGTCCGCCTATTCGGGTTACATACCGATTAACCACTCATGGCAGAACCTGCGGTCGCCTTCTTGGCCCGTTGGTCGCTTACATGAAGACTCACAAGGAATTGATTGAATCGGAATAATCGCTGATTTTGGGGATTTTACCCTGCGTTAGAAATACGATGCATACTTGATTCATACAGCCGCATCCTTCAAAGGCTGAACATCATGGAATTGGGCCATGGCGTTGATAGAACAGTGGCGCAGTAAGCGTTCTATCGTCGTTGACGGGCTCGTTGCACTGGCAGGAGGTGCTTTTGGCCTTGGAGCACTACTTCCAGGCATGGTTCCTCCTGCAGCCCAAGGCACACTTTCAGCACCAAGAGAGAATTGGGAAAATCCGGTTCGAGCCCGAATAATGTCGACTCTAAATCGTTCTCCGGGGATTCATTTTCGAGAGTTACAACGAAGACTGGATGCAGCAAATGGAACTCTACGACATCATCTAGATGTTCTTGTTGCAGAAAAATCGGTTACTACAATGTCAGTAAATGGACGAACCTGTTACTACGCTGGCGCACCCGCCCAAGTTGAGATTCTAATCGGCACTGGAGTTACTGATGATGCTAGGGCTGCTTCCATGCTACCCGTTGGACTATCCGAATTACAACAGGCAGTTGTAGCCCGTCTGACTCGCTCTGATTCACCTCGCTCGCAAGCCGCACTTGCAAGGGATCTAGGTAGGTCACGTTCAGCGGTTCACTCAGCATTAGGGGTGCTCAGAACTAGAGGCATAGTAGCTGAGGGAGAATTGCGATTAGCAGACCACCTCAGTGGTCTGAAAACTTCCAAATTGGAGTATAACTGGCTAGATTTACGGGCAGAAATGGCTTAGGCTAAAATAGTCATTTTTTCCCACTTATATTCATGAATAATGGTACTAAGGTCACCATTGGTATTGGCGCACTATTTTTGTTAGCTGGAATCGGTTTGACATTTCTAGGCGGCAATAATGCAGCCGGAATAGAGGATTTTGACGTGAAAGAAGACAGGGTATGGTCAGGAAATTCAGGAATCTATGTCCATGAAATTTCTGATGATGTCGTGTTAATCTTTGTCAGTGATGACGTAAGATGTGATGAGTTTGATATGCGGATATCTAGAGAAGATGGGGAAGACTCCAAAGTAAAATACAATCATGATGATTGCACTTCGGATGGTTCGATGCCAGCTGGATATACAGATGACCCGGCGGGATGGTATCACATGGGTGCAATAAGCGGTCTTGAGCAAGGTGTCTCATACAATATTACCACATCCGATGAATTTTCTGCGGTTTCTGAAGATTTAATCATAGAAATTTTAGAGGGGTTCTTTGGAGCGATTTTTGGTATCGGTGGAGGCGTTGGTTGTATCTGCTGTGGAGTTGTAATTTTGATAATTGGTGGGATTATGGCAGTGACTTCTGGTGGAAATAAATCTCAAACACAAATCGAAATTACTCCTTCAGTTGAGGTGGATTCCAACAAAGAGGAAGAAGTAGAAGAGTACGATAAAGAAGAGAAAAAATGGTATGAAGATGATTCCCCGTAATCGTCAAACCATCTCTGATTGAGTCTTCTAAGTCAGGTTTGAAACAGAATCCTATTACACATTGAATTTCGCCAAGTGGTTGTATGTTCCGCATCCGCTTGGTAGAACAGCCAATGCCTACCGGTTCTAAAGACCCAGATGTGCTACTCGCTTGGCTGCTCGATTCAATGGGTTTAGTTCGATCAAGAACAGAAGGAGCAACCGTTGATGAAGAGCAAGGTGCGATACATCGAATGGTAAGGCACACACTTCTGGAAGAGCCACTGAAGGGGTGGGATAACTCGGCTATTTCCGAATTCTCAGGACTTTCTCAAACAGGAGTTCACAATCAGATGCACAAATTGCGTGAAGTTGGCCTAATCAGTTCTAGATTGCAAGGAAGGTGGCATGTCAACGTACTTCGTGGTGGTTCAATGGCCTCGTCTGTAGAATTGATTGCAGTTCAAACTCGTGCCATTGCGATGATGAGATTTGCTGAACTTAGTGATGCTATATCCGATTCAGAGTCCCGAATGCAAGAAGTCGGAGAGGAAGAATCACAATCATTCAGAATAGATATTGCCGAGCCTGGACCTACACCTGAAGATTCAGACAGGCTCGATTGTTTGCTTGCTGATTTTGGTATCACAGGTGATAGAGTCAAGAAAGGAGATACCGTTACTCGCAGAGTATTCGATGAATTGGCTACAAGCGAAAGACCTCTGACTCTGCAAACTTTGACCGACAGGACAGGAGAAACTCGTTCTCGTTCTCAACGTGTAGTGGAACGATTGCGACAGGCAGGAATCGTCGACAGGGTGGCTATGCGTGACCGCATTGCCATGGATGTATACACTGGATTATTGCGACAGTATACGGCTAGAGGAGAAGAATGGTTGATGGGAAGAGGGGGTCTTGGTAGGCTGGATGAAAATGTTTCATCGGCACTGATTAAGGGTGTTCGCAAAGATAAGTTGAGTATTGAGAAGGTCGAAGAAATACTCTCTGAAGTATCGATTGATTCCCAGCGTCTATTGCTCAACACTCTCGGTGGAAGGATGCCATATGGATATCGAATAGCTGGAAGAAATGGGGAGGATGTTGCCGAGCGAGTTATGACAAATATTGATAGAACCCTTCGTCGCCTCAGAACGGTGGCTCAAAGATTAGACAATTCCTTGTCAATGGATGACTAAGCCGCATGGCTTTCCAGCATCTCAAGGTCACATACTGCAAGTGATTCTTCATGAGTTGCCTCCAAGACGACTGGGCAGGCAACTCCTGCCTCCGCTGCATCCTGCCAGGTTCCAGCACAAACACACCATCTATCACCGGCCTTCAATCCGGGAAAGCCAAATTGAGGAGCAGGAGTAATCAGGTCATTGCCCTGTGATAGAGCAAATTGCAGAAAGTCGTCTGTAACGATTGCACAGACGGTATGTGAACCTCTATCTCGACCGTCTGTATTGCAACACCCATCTCGAAACCATCCAGTTAATGGATCTGATGAGCACTCTTGTAATTCGGTTCCTTTGACGTTGATTGAATCGTGCATTATGCTACCACCTCAGTTGAAGTAAGTTCCTTCAGGTATCTGGAAACTCGCATCCCTAATTGTTGTTGGTTTTGTATCGAATGTAATTCTACTCTCATATTCGATGCGCCAGGAAGTCCCTTGGTGAAGGATACTGCGTGACGTTTCAAATTCTTACAATAACCCTCTTCGTAAACTTCTGAGCTCAATTTTAGATATCTTTCCCAGCACCAATAGCGTGCTACTGCGGGGTTATCTTCACCCCATGGTGGATTCTGGTTTAACCATCCTAAATCTCGCTTAATTTCATGGAAAATTGTTGGACGCCCAATCGCTCCTCTTCCTATCATCAATCCTGCCGCTCCGGTAGCTTCGATACAAGCCGCGGCTGATTTAGCGTCGACTACATCGCCATTGGCGATTACCGGTATATCGACAGCCTCGACAATATCCCTAATCTGAGACCAATCCGACTCACCAGAATATCGCTGACGAAGGGTTCGTCCATGTACACAGATTCGCTTAACGCCTTCAGCCTCGATTCTTTGGCAAATTTCCAAAGCCGTGTTCGGACCGCTGCCAGTTCCTAATCGCATCTTGACAGTAATTGGGATATCTGCCGCTTCTATGCATGCTCGAACCATCTCGACAACTTTGTCGGGATTACGCAGTAGAGCCGCACCGGCATCGTTTCGGCAGACTTTTGGAGCCGGACAACCGAAATTGAGGTCAATTATGTCTGCTCGATCTTGTAGCAGTTTTACTGTTTGAACCATCTCGTCAATGTCACCGCCAAAGATTTGCGGGATGAATGGTGATTCACGAGGGTCAGATTCGACCTTCAGCCACGAGTGTTTTGCATGGCGAGAAAGTCCCGAAGCTGCTGTAAATTCGGTGAATGTCAAGTCTGCCCCAGTCTCAAGAGCTAACAGACGGTATGCCAAATCGGTGACCCCCGCCATCGGCGCGAGGAATAGCGGCACTGGCTCTACCATGAAGTGTGGCGGGAGCCTACTCATCATCAATCCAACGTTTTGATTAGTTGGACTTAGAAGGTTGATTCCCACTCTTCTACATCTTGAGCGCGTTCCCAATCTGCGTAATTTGTAGCTCCTCGTGCAGTTAGCATCTCTCTAGCAAGTAGCCAGTAAATCAGAGCGAGTGAGCGACGACCTTTGTTATTCGCAGGTAATGCTAGGTCTACGTTTCGAAGAGTGTTGTTTGCATCGACGATTCCGACAATCGGGAGACCAGAGGACACAGCCTCTGAAAGAGCCTGTGAATCGGCAGCTGGGTCGGTTACGAACAATACCTCAGGTTCGGTATAAGTTCGTAGCTTAGGATTGGTAAGCGTTCCTGGTATGAATCGGCCAACGATTCGGTTAGCACCGATTGACTGAGCGAATTTTCGAGCAGGCCTCTGTCCATATTGGCGAGCGCTGACGACAAGAATTCTTTCTGGGTCGTATTTCGAGAGGAATTTCGCGACTGTCTTGATCCGTGCATCGGTTTGATTGATGTCAATCAAGTGAAGCCCGCTACCATCCGCTCGATCGGTATCGATGAAGCGTTGCATATCTGAGGACTTCTGATTTGTTCCGATGTGAACCGCGTGTGTCTCATAGACATCGTACGGTACTAGGGGTGACTCATTTTCACTCATGGTGTATCCTCAGTGGCGCGGCGACCTGACCTTCCCTCATAAGCGCTACGCATCGCCCCAAAGGGGCGTAGAAGCCAAAATCACTGGCTTTCGAGGACTGACAAATCAGTACAGTCGTCATTTTGGTGGATTTCCGCGAACTGTACACATGGTTTGGTAATTGTTAGCGTCATTTCGAAATAATCATGGAAAGAGAGTTGCTCTAACGGGAGGTCGGCACCATATCCTCGAGCGTCAATTTCCACAGTCCACTTACCATTTGCCAAATCAGAGAAATCGAATCTCTCCAATGGATAATCCTGAGTAGCCCTGACCTCCCAATATGGATTGCCGCCGGATTCCTTTACACCTGGCTCCCAAACTCTCACTTCGATATATCGCAGTTCATTGCTTTCGTTTAGATCAAGAAGGGTAGAATATGGGAATTCAGCACGGAATGTAATCGACATTTTGGATACCGTCTCGTCAAATACTATTGGCGTCTCATTAGTGTATTGAACGGATTCAAGGTCAAGGGAGTCTGAGGTGAAGATAACCTCCCAAAAGAATGACTCGTCTTTATTGATAAGAAATGGTTCTTCACGCATATCTTCCATGATTTCACGTTGCATAACCAAACCCATGCAACCAGCACTAATGGTGGAGAAAAACAGCATCAGAAGCAAACTGAACACTGTCAGCCGCGTGCGCATGTATCATTCTGGGGCGCCTCTCAGTCTTCAACCGAACGGAGACTAGAGTGAATTTGTTCTCTGTTTTTGCACACTCACCAGACGATCGAATTCACATACCTGGAATAGGATCACTGAATAGAAATAACAAAATCAATAATAAAAATAGGATGAAAATCAAGAATGGGATGATTACGATTGAAGCAATTATTCCCCAAGCAAATGATCTATGGCCTGAAGTAAATCCAAGAACAATTCCAACTACATATCCCCCCACTATTACAGTCCACTGGATGAAAACTCCAGTGTCATAATTGACAATTGTCCCGCCTATTTCAAAAAACAAATTACCTGCAATGATCAACAAAATAGGATAAGCCAACACTCCTAGGAAGAATTGAAGATATTTGTTCATCATTCGCTTTTCCAATTCGGGAGGATTTTGACTTATTTCCGGCTGCTCTTGGAGGTAGGCTACATCTCCTGTTAGAGTCGGACTGTTGTCACTACCTTCGTGGATTTCTTCTCTCCCTTCCAAATCCTCATCGATCATTCTGGGGGCTCCTACATTTTCTCGATATTTCTTATTTGATTTGAATTAACTGCTACATTGATGACCAATGGGTATCTCGCAAAGTCGCCTCAATGACGACAAGAGGGTCAACTGAGCCGTAAGGCGTTGACGTGCCCTGTGAGTACCGAGAGGCACAATCACTCTTCTTCATCAGCTGCGACACGTGGCTCGTGAACTTCTCGGAAAATCACGGTTCCAACCTCAAGGTGCTCGCGCAGTGCGCGTACCAAAGAGAACTTGGCGTATGCCCAGTTCTGGTCGTATGCGATTGAATCTGGTAGTGTGATGGTGACATCATCGCCATCGAAATCAACCTCGAAGTCGGAGCGACCAGTATTCATCTGTAGCAGTGTAGCAACACGCTCAGCACGGTCCTCTACAACCTTGACGATGGTGTAGGTGTATCGTAGCGTAGTACCTGCTAGAGGGTGGTTGTAATCGACGCGAGCACGTCCGGCACGCAGCATCTGCAAGACACCATTACGGCCGCCGATTTCAACAGGAGCGCCGATTGCGAGCATGTTTGGGTCACGAACACTGCGAAGTAGTACATTCTGTGAAATAGTCTCAACCAGAGATGCGTCACGCTCCCCGTAAGCATCGGTAGGCTCGATGTCGAATGTGTATTCATTGTCAGCCTCTGCTTCCGCGAGGTGGGCCTCAAATCCAGCGATTAGACGACCTTCGCCGACTACGGTAATCATTGGCTCGTAAGTTCGAGCCTCATCGAAGACCTCGTGTTCCTTGGCAATCTCTTCTCTGGTAGTCTCGATAAGATCGCCAGATTCAGCGTTGTATAGGTCGTATTCGATGTGAACGATTGCACCGTTGTCCATGGATAAGCCTCCTGAGGGCGACCCGCCGACCTATCTCCCCTTTTTGATTCAAACGGTTCTCCCTTAGGGAGAATATTCCAGATTATTCCTCTTCTTCAGAGGCTACTGGGCTACTGCTGAGTAAGGCCGCAAGGCCGCCTAGCATGATTAGCGCCCAACCAGCCCAGACGAGGTGAGAACCGCGTAAATCGTGTACTGTGACTCGGATTTCTTCCACTTGATCTATCTCACCTCGCATCATTGAGGATAGACTGATTTCCGCTTGTTGTTGGTCGAGAATGAATATCATATCTCCGCTCGGGCGAACCATCCTATCGACTTCCGAGCGGGTCGTTGCAAAATTAAAACGAAGAATTCCAGGAGTGACTTCGTCGACTTTTTCCCCATCTTTTGTCACCTCAATTACAAATCCAGCGAATCCTTCTCCTATTTTGTAATCGTATTCAGGGTCTTCCTCACTCCACAATACAGTATCTCGGAAGGTTAGTTCGTATTCTTTGAATTCAACAGGAGTGTCTTTTTCCAGAGTTACCAAATGACTTGGATCTGCACGATCTACCAATGTGGTAGTAAGTACATGACCCAATAGAAGGAGAATTAGTCCTAAATGTGCAAGATGGGAACCAAGTAGCCTCAAACGTGCCGAATTAGATTTCGCGGTTATTCCTTCTGAGCGCAACTTAGGCAATACCTTACGACCAGTTGTGAATACCACCCTTGCGGTAGGTGGAAGAGCCACAAAAAGCCAAGTTAGCATGAACATGGCAAGAGCGCCTCGTGAGATATTATCCGTGAGCATAAGTTGAGGGTCGCCTGGAATAGAAAACTCATCTGCAAAATAGGCGAATAGTAACGAGGCGATTAGTGTAGTAGCCACGAATGCGTTTCCACGCTTTGCATCGATGCTCTTGCCGAGAGAGTAGATTGTAATCGCTAGAATCGCCAAGACTATTATCGAAGAACCATAGAATTCGTGAGCGGCTAAACTGGTTCCATCTATCTCAGCGGTGAGCAATAACCAAGTCAATGTCAAGAAGGCAGCAGCCGAATACCAAGGAATTGCTCTTGCGACTTTCATTCGGACTGAAGTATCGTTGAACAATTTCGTTAGAGGAGATTCCTCTTCTTCCGCTGACATCAACCATGGTCCAAGGAATAATAACATCCCAATAATCGATTGTTGTAGAGTTGCAGCCCAAGACCAACTTGCGAACAACATCAGGAATACTCCTCCAAAGACCCAAGCCACGGGAGGCTTCTCAGAATCTCCTTTGATTAGCAAAAACATCAGTGCTCCACCGACAAAAGTTACTGCCGTTGAACCCATCCAAATACCCAAGGCAATGGTTGCAATTAGCAGAACAATAGAGAGTTGGCGATTTTCAATTAGCATCGAACTCTTTGAAGATGAATCAAGCAATTTGTCCTGTTGTTTTACTAACCACAAGAATGCCGCAAAACAAAGTGAAATCATGATTAGGAAATATGCTGTTACTTCTAGACCGGCAGCACCGTCATCGAATAATTGTACGATCCGTATGTACGGGTCATTGTATTCTCTTGCTTCTTCATTGCCAACAAAAGAGTGTACTGAAGCCCATACTCCATTTGCCCGTGTGACTAAAGTTGCATGGATTGCAAGTGCGCCAGCGAGCATACCAAGGGCTGGTGATGCGATTATTGCAGATTCTTTTTCAGAATCGGTTCGCGCACGAGCATGAACAATCATCAACAGCGCAAACCAGGGTAGAATAGAGCCTGTCTCGACTGGATCCCAAGCCCAATATCCGCCCCAGTCGAGAACTGTATATGCCCACAATCCGCCTAATCCAATTCCTATGGTTCCGATTAGGAATCCTGCTCGTGCCCAGTGTAGCTGAGCCTCGTGAACCTGCCTTGCATTAGTGCCCTTGATGAGTCCGGCCAGTGCTATACTTGCAACTGCTAGACAAAGTGAGTAATATGCGAAAATAAGCGGTGGATGAATTACCATTAGGTCGGTTTGGAGGAGAGGATTAAGAGTTCCCTTCCAACCGGTTGACTCTGCAAAAGGGGAGAGTATCCAAGAAATTACAATTATCGCAGCGGTACAACCGTGCATTAGTCTAATTTCAACTGAATTCGAGACACTGCGCCCCGACATGAACCAAGTGACAGTACCCATTATTGCAGCCCAAAGCAGAAGTGGTCCGGCTCTACCTCCCCAAACAGCAGAGATTCGATAGAGCAGTGGTAATTCTTCTCCACCATATCTTGAAACCAAATCTAAATCTTGGAAATCGAATATGAATGCTGTCGTCAAGAATATCCAAGGTGCGACTTGAGCCGCTAAAGTGGTATGTCTTGCTAGAGGTTCTCCTGCTGGTAATCGTGAGAAGCACCAAATTAGGCTGGACACTACCGCCAGCAACATCAGGAGATTTCCAACAGTGGAGAGTATTGAATCACCAGCCGTAAAACTTCGCCCTTGAATAACCGAATGAAAGCATTGCAGGTATAATCCGCTTTCCGTAGAGGCTTGGTCTTCGCATCAATAGTCGCAGACAGACCGCTAACTTTCCATGAGGACCCATGTTGCTCATTTCATCTGGGAAACACTGAGCCATGATTGACATATCCTCATCGCTGAGGTCGAATAAGGCCGACTTTCCTCGCAAAATTTTGCCGTAAGGAGGGAATTCATCGCTCCAGAGTTTCTGATAACGAGACATTTTACTCGCCGAGAGGTCATCGGCTGCTATTTGCTCGGCAGCAACTTCGGCTGCGAAGGTGGCTGACTTCAGAGCAAGATGTGAGCCACCTTCGAACAATGGTGAGGTGAAGCCGGCTGCATCGCCTACAAGCATTAGGCCATCATCATAGGTAAATTCGAATGGCCCTGATATTGGAATCGTACCACCGAAGGCTGGATTGCCCTTTTCCTTCCATGGAGGTGGAACTTGTTCTAGCTCTTTGAAGTGGGTTGCTTCAATGAATTCATCCAGGGCCTTCTTTGTTCGTGGCTTATCCTCTGTGACCAAACCTACATTAGCCCTACCATCGCACTTTGGAATCATCCAAAGGTAACCCTTTTCGGCGTACTCCGGCCAAATGTAGAAGTCGAGATAATCATCTGTTGGAACTTCCAGCATCTCGTATTGCATTCCGGCAATTACCTGTCCTCGAGGATTTAGATCGAGGATTTTAGAGGCAACTCCGGCTACTCCTGAAGCATCGATTACGACCTTTGCTTGAATTGGAAATTGCTCACCATTTCCATCACAGAGCCAACCTGTGAACTTACCTGACTCATCGTGTTGTTTCTCCATAGTGCGCAATTTGTGAGACAAGTGTAATTGTGCTCCTTCTGAAACTGCTTCTTCCGCAATCCAGCGCTCGAAAAGATGCTTTTCCAAAACGTAGCCTTCCTCGGTGAGTTTCTTGGCAGTTCCATCAGGGAATATAACACGAATACCATGCACTCGCTTACTGATTACATGAGCGGGCAGGTCGAGTTTGAGATTATCACAGGCAATATCAGAGATACATTCACCGCAGTGAACAGGAGTTCCAATCTCCCGATGGTCCTCGATTAGAATCGTCTTGAGGCCATTTCTAGCACTGTGAAGAGCGGCGTTACCGCCACCCGGTCCGGCTCCGATGACCAGCACATCGCAGGTCGTGATGTCTTCCGCCACGGTAGTTGGCGAGGTGCGGTAGGCCATGAATCCGTCGGCTAAATTGTGCAAAATGTCATGACGAACATATTCAACGGTGAATCGCCACGCGAGGTTATGACTTGGCGTAGGCTATCGCGTTACATCGACGCACTGGACGCTGCTGGAGAGTTGCGTCGAGTAAGCCAACCAATTGATTGTCACCTCGAAGCGGGGACCATTGCTGACAAGTTGGTCAAGTCCCAAGGGCCTGCGGTTTTGTTTGAACAGCCCAGATTGGCTGATGGTTCGATTAGTGAATTCCCATTGGCAATGAATCTCTTCGGAACATATGAGAGAACCAATCGCGCTTTAGGTGTCGAAGAACCATCAGAAATTGGCAATAGAATGGTCGGCTTGATGAAACCGGATATTGGTGGAATACTTCGAGCGCCGTGGACTGGAATTCCGCTTGCGTTGCAGGGAATGTCGATGGCGCCCAAGAAGATCAGAAAGGGAGCATGCCAGCAAGTTCGTATGGCTGACCCTGATGTGACAAAACTACCGATTCCAACCACTTGGCCAGAAGATGGTGGGCCATTCATCACACTACCATTGGTAGTAACCGCTGACCCGAATACAGGAGTTCACAACATGGGTATGTATCGAGGTCAAATCTTCGGACCTAAAGAGGTTGGATTGCATTGGCAGCGTCACAAGCATGGAGCTGACCACGCTGCCGATTCCGGCGATAACAGAATGCCAGTTGCAATCTGTATTGGCGGGCCGCCGGAATTGATTTTCTCAGCCATAGCGCCACTTCCAGACAATTTGTCTGAATACGAATTTGCAGGCTTACTCGGAGGTAGCCGACTACGACTGACAAAATGTTTGACTAACGATCTGTATGTTCCGGCAGAAGCCGACTTCGTGATTGAAGGCTATACCATTCCTGGAGAGACTAAACTCGAAGGCCCATTTGGTGATCACTTCGGCTACTACTCATTGGCTGAGCAATATCCTTTCATGCACGTAACCGCAATCACTCACAGAAAGAATGCAGTTCTACCAGCAACCATAGTTGGAGTTCCACCAATGGAAGATGGATATCTTGGGGAATCGGTCGGAGATGCCTTCCGTCCGGTTCTAAAATTTCAACACAGAGATGTTGTTGATCTCTTCTTACCATTGGAAACAGGATTCCATAATCTAGCGA
>CEUL01116705.1_pt1 | contig 24037 bp, 21 predicted proteins | sample 427021 | NCBI WGS metagenome assembly CEUL01 (sample SAMEA2622800, study PRJEB7988) | marine metagenome | isolation source: saline water (ENVO:00002010), including | reverse complement strand
TATGCCGAAAATGAAAACACATAAAAGTTCAGCAAAACGGTTTAAGAAAACCTCAAAAGGTAAGTTGAAGCGCGCAAGGAAACACCGTAACCACTTAGCAGAAGCGAAGTCTCCGAAACGCAAGCGGCAATCGCGAAGGCCAGCAGAAGTAAGCTCTGCTGATGTCAAGACAGTCCGAAAAAATCTAGGAATCTAACGAAATTTAAGAAACTACTAAGGAGAAAAAATGGCAAGAACAAAAACCTCCGTACACAGCAAAAAACGACGTCGGCAGGTCCTAAATAGGGCTAAAGGGTATTACGGAAATAAGAGTAGGTCCTTTCGGGCAGCCAATGAGCAAGTTATGCACAGTGGCAACTACGCATTTCGCGACCGAAGAGCACGAAAAGGAGAATTCCGAAAACTTTGGATTCAGAGAATTAATGCCGCATGTCGCGAAAACGGAACAACTTACAGTCGATTTATTAATGGTCTTAAAATTTCTGGTATTGAAGTTGACAGGAAAAACCTTGCCGACCTTGCTGTAAATGATCCGGAAGCGTTCAACGCTCTTGTGGATATAGCCAGCCAAGCTACGCCTATTGAGGCAAGCTAAGCACCTTAGCCAGCCCATGGCAGGGATATCTAAAAACAATCCAAGAGTCCGAGAGTTGCGTAAACTATTACGTGATGCAAAATTTAGATTGAAATGTCAAAAGTTCGCTGCTGAAGGTATAGAAGTTTTAAAAGAATGCATACTCACCGGAAATTGGCCCTTAGATGTTTTCGTTGCCAATAACCACCCAATCGCTAAGGAGATAGATTTTCTACTAGAGGGTACTGAAGTAACTGTTTGGCGCATAGAAGAAAGCATTATTGCTTCCGTGGCAACCACAGTCACCCCTCAGCCAGTTATATCTACTTTTTCAACAATTGATGTGTCACTTGAAGAATTAATGAAGGAACGTCCATCCTTTCTCATATGCGGAAAGGAGATTAGGGAACCTGGAAACGCAGGATCATTAATAAGAGCTGCAGCCGCTGCTTCAGCGGATGGAATAATTTTCACAAAAAGTAGCGTAGATTTATACAACCCTAAGACGGTTAGGGCATCAGCGGGAGCAATATTTAGAATTCCGATTGTGTCCTCAATGCGACCCTCTGACTGCCTGAAGGCATTTAAGGATAGATCAATCAGTAGCGTAGGGCTCTCACCAAATGGGGAGATGTCATACTTGGATTTTGACTTTTCAACACCATTTGTTGTCTTGCTTGGAAATGAAAGTTCGGGATTGGATGATGAGACTCTTGCCCAGATGAATCAAACAGTAAGGATTGATATGGGCTTAGGGGTGGAATCTCTTAATGTCTCCAATGCTGCTTCTGTTGTTCTCTTTGAAGCGCGAAGGCAACGCCACCAACTTGGGAGTGATTGAGAATGGTGGAAACTATTTCGGAAAATCCCACAACCGGACCTTCAACACCTGCGAGAATAGATATTGAGGGATAATTAGATGTTTGACTTAGAGAATTTATCAAATGAAGCAGAAGAGGCTTCCAATGCTGCATCAACACTAGAGGACCTTACACAGGTTCAAGCACAATTTTTAGGGAAGAAATCAAAACTCGTTGAAGCTAAAAAAGTATTAGGAAATTTACCCGCCGAGGACAGAGCAAATGCGGGTAAGGAAATAAACGAGATTAAAGGTCAAATTGAACAATTAATTTCAGATAGGAAGTCAGCACTTCAAGAATCTGAATGGATCAACAAATTTAATAAAGAGAGGATGGACCTTACTGAAAGACTTCGACCGATTGATCGTGGTCATCTTCATCTAATAACGCAAGCACGCGACGAGCTTGAGGATGTCTTCATTGGAATGGGATACTCAGTAGCTGAAGGACCTGAAGTAGAGACAGCGTGGTATAACTTTGAGGCGCTGAATATCCCTGACTGGCACCCCGCACGTGGCAACTTTGACACAATATTCGTTGACCTTGGCGAGCCCGAAGAGGTCATGCTGCGTTCCCATACATCTCCGGTGCAAATAAGAACAATGGAGAGTCAGGAACCTCCGATATACATAGTCGCACCTGGTAGGACTTTCCGAACGGATAGCGCTGATGCGACACATCTTCCAGCATTCAATCAAATTGAGGGTCTCGTAATTGATAAGGGAATAACAATGGGCGATTTAGCAGGAACTATTGATTCATTTGTTCATGCTTTCTTTGGAGAAGAAGTCAAATCGCGCCTGCGCCCAAGTTACTTCCCCTTTACGGAGCCATCTGCAGAATTTGATATATCTAGATCTGATGGCTCATGGTTAGAGCTTGGCGGATGCGGGATGGTTCATCCTAATGTTTTACGAAATTGCAATATAGACCCAGAAGTTTGGCAAGGCTTTGCCTTCGGGTTTGGTATAGATCGCCTCGTCTCAATGAGGTACCAACTTGATGATATTAGGGAACTCGTTGTTAATGACGCGCGATTCCTGAGGCAGTTCTAGGAGAGAAATGAAAGTTTTATTGTCTTGGCTCAAGGAATTTATTCCCGATTTAGATCATGACCCTGAAGAAATAGGAAAGAGATTAAGTGCGTTGGGGTTGGCAGTTGAATCCATGGAGGTTGTGGGAAAGGAACTATCGGGAGTTATTGTCGGAAAAGTTCTGGATTTGCGTCCCCATCCAAATGCTGAGCGCATCCAACTCGTAGATGTAGATCTGGGTGACGGAGAAGCTACTCAAATTTGCTGCGGGGCCTTCAACATGCAAGTTGGCGACGTTATTCCGGTAGCAACTGTGGGAAGTATCCTGCCTGATGGGATGGAGATAGCTCAGCGGAAATTGCGTGGAGAGGTATCCAACGGTATGTGTTGCTCAGCAAGTGAGATCGGTTTGGGTGATGACAGCGATGGAATCATGATTCTGTCGGGAAATGATCCCGAGCGCGAATGGGATATCGGAGGTTCAGTATCAGATACCTTAGGTCTAGAATCTGACGTTCTTTGGGATCTTGAGGTTAATGCCAACCGTCCTGATGCGATGAGTGTTTCAGGTGTTGCAAGAGATTTGGCTGCATCTTTGGGACTTCCCTTTAGATTCCCTATGGATCGCTCCGAAAATCCGAAATCAACATTTGAGGCCGGCATCCAAATAGATATAGAAGACCCAACATTATGTGGCAGGTTCTTAGCTTGTATCGTCAAGGGAATAACTGTTGGTCCCTCACCTCAATGGCTTCAGAATAGGCTCATTCATCTCGGAATGAGGCCGATAAATAATGTTGTTGATATCTCTAACTATGTGATGCTTGAATTGGGTCAGCCAAACCACACATATGATCTTGATGAAATAAAAGGGAGTCGTTTAGGAACTCGTCGAGCAAAAGCTGGCGAAAGCATATTGACACTTGATGATGTAGAGCGCAACCTATCTGAAATTGATGGAGTTATCGTTGATGGCGATGATAACCCTGTCGGAATAGCTGGAATTATGGGGGGAGCCTCAAGCGAGATTTCTGAGTCAACAACGGAGATAATTATTGAAGTAGCTTGGTGGGACCCTCCATCAATTTCTAGAAGCGTAAAGAACTTGAATCTTATGAGTGAAGCCTCAATGCGCTTTCGTCGTGGAGCTGATTACGGAATCAATATGGAGAGATCACTCAATAGAGCGGTGCAACTCCTCAGTGAGACATGTGAACCAGAGGTATCAGAACTCATGCAAGTGGACGGGAATCTCCCTGATACAAGTCCTGTCCTTGTGTCTACCGAAAGAGTAAATGGGCTCCTCGGCACGTCGCTTACCAATGAGGAAATGATGGATTTGCTTCAATCTATCGGCTTTGAATGCCAGGAAGTAATTCCCGAAGGAGAGGATGGAAGTCCTTCCCGAGACGATTTTCAAGTGATCGTGCCCTCATGGAGATGGGACACGCAAACCGAGACAGATTTGGCTGAAGAGATAGCTCGAACTTTCGGATATGAAAGGATAGAGACAACTATTCCGCGGGGTCCATTCACAGGACAGTTGAGCCGTTTCCAAAAAGGAAGAAGAACGATAAGAGAAATACTCATCGGAGCAGGTTGCGATGAAACTATGCCGATGCCGTTCCTTGCTCCTGGAGATCTACAAAACGCAGGGCTCTCAAACAATGCAATCTCAATTTCAAACCCGCTTGTTCAAGAGGAATCGCTCCTTAGGACTTCTCTTATGCCCGGTCAACTAAAAATAATTTCATACAACCAATCGCACAGAATAAAGAACCTTAAATTTTTTGAAATCGGACATGTATACCTTCCAAGTGAAGGCGAGCAGCTGCTGCCTGACGAGAGAGAATACCTTTCTATTTCCATCACTGGAGGTGATGCAACAGAAATTGTTGCGCTTTTGGACTTAATAAGTTCAACGATGGCTTTTCCTAACATGCAGCTAAATCAGCAAGAGATAGGAGGATTGCATCCTGCTCGCTCGGCTCAGGTTTTTGTTGCGGGACAAAACAGGGGAGTAGTGGGAGAGGTGGACCCTCGAGTGCTCAAGAATTATGGGATCGATGATTCAGTCGCATGGCTTGAGTTGGATCTTGGGTCAATTCTCATGGGTTCATTCGGAAAGAAAAAATATAAAAGCGTTTCAAAGTATCCCTCAAGTGATATAGATTTAGCATTTGCGGTTCCGGCCGATACGTCATCTGCGTCTATTGAAGGGTGTATACGAAAGGCCGGTGGACCATATCTGCAAGATATTGAATTGTTTGACTCCTACAAGGCAGGTGGCGTGAATGAAGGGGTCCGAAGCCTCGCTTACAGTCTGCGTTTTCAATCAAGCGAAGGAACGTTGACTGATAATGAGGTCAGCAAATTACGCACAGCCTGTATTAGCGAAGTCGAAAAGAAAACCAACGCAAAGCTTCGTGAATAAATATTCATATATATGCATAAATATGCAATAATTCGTATAGTATGTTCTCATGAAACAAGTAGGAATAATAGGTGGGTCTGGGTACACAGGCGCAGAATTGCTGCGACTTCTCAAGACTCACCCCGATTATCAGGTCAAGGTAGTTACCGGAGATAGCATGGCCGGCCGCATGGTCCACGAACTTTACCCTAGCCTTGCTATGGCGTACCCAAACCTTACTTACCAACCTATGAAACCTGAGCTTATGGACGGACTTGATGCTGTCTTCTGCGCTTTACCGCATGGGATAAGTCAAACCGTCGTTCCCCAAATCCTTAATACCGTAGGGCACGTAATTGACCTAGGTTCTGATTTTCGTCTAAAGGACCCCCAAGCTTATATCGACTGGTATTCAATGGAACATGCTTGCCCTGAATACCTAGCCAACTCTATATATGGCTTACCAGAGCTATTCCGAGACGAGATCATAGGTGGAAAGCTCATCGCAGCCACAGGATGTAACGCAGCTGCCTCGATTCTCTCTCTAGCGCCCTTTTTGAAAGAAGGGATCATAGAGGCCACGTCAATCGTCATTAATCTAATTACAGGAGTAAGTGGCGCCGGCAAACCACCAAAAGATAACACCACTTTTTGTGCAGTTGATGAGAATGTAACACCCTACGGCTTACTAACTCATAGGCATACACCAGAAATCGAGCAAGCACTGTCTGACTTTAGTGCCAAACAAACGAAGGTGCTTTTTACACCTCACCTTGCGCCAATGAATAGGGGAATTATTGCTACATCATATGGAAAGGTTACAGCCACCCTGACGACTCAAAAAGCAATAGAAGTCTTACATGAAACTTACGGGCATGAACCATTCATTTACGTATCAGAAAATCCCCCCTCAACAAAAGCAACACTTGGATCTAACACTGTGCACATCACAGCTAGAGTCGATGAAAGAACACAAACATTGATCTCTATAGTTACTTTGGACAACCTCGTAAAGGGAGCCTCAGGAATGGCTATCCAGAATGCGAATCTAGCGATGGGAATTGAAGAAACTCTAGGACTCCCAGTAGTCGGCCTTTACCCATAGAACCATGACCATCTCGCCCCTTGCACCTGAAGAATTTCCCGATATGCCCAATGTTCCAGGCATTAGCATTTCAACAGCGCATAGCGGTATGCGATATGAAAACAGAGACGACTTATGTCTTATCACCATGGAAGACGAAACACGCGTAGCAGGAGTTTTCACAAAATCACTTTGCGCATCGGCGCCCGTCGACTGGTGCAAAGAAAATCTCCAACACGGCTACGGAAGGGCATTAATTTGTAACGCTGGTAACGCAAACGCATTTACGGGGGCGAAAGGCGAGCAAATAGCTGAAAAGTCAGCAACAGTACTCTCCGAGAGCCTCTTAATCCCCAGAGACCACATTTATCTTGCGTCTACAGGAGTAATAGGAGAAGCTTTTGAACCCATTGAACTTACAAGACATTTTGATCATTTGATAGAAAGTCTCGAAGCATCTGGAACAGCATTGTGGAAGGAAGCTGCCGAAGCAATAACTACAACCGATACCTTCCCTAAAGGATCAACAGCCAAAATCAAAGGAACAGATGCAGTTGTGGTGGGGATAGCTAAAGGAAGCGGAATGATCGCACCTGATATGGCAACTATGCTTGCCTTCATTTTTACTGATATCGAGATTAGCCAAGATGACTTGCAGAAAGTAGTTGAAGAGACCGCAAGTAGCAGCTTTAACTGCATAACAGTTGATTCAGATACATCAACCAGTGACTCCGTTTTGGTTTTTGCGACCGGTAAATCACAATACGCATGGGACAAAAACTCCGAAGCATTCGCAGGAGCTCTTCAACTTGTATTCAAAGATTTAGCACATCAAATTGTCAAAGATGGCGAAGGAGCTACCAAGTTCGTTGAGATAATGGTCACCGGGGCTGAAACTACTCACGCTGCAAAAAATATTGCAATGAGTATTGCGAACTCACCGCTGGTAAAGACAGCGATAGCAGCTGAAGACGCTAACTGGGGACGCATTATCATGGCAGTTGGTAAATCAGGAGAAAAGGCGGACAGGGACCTTCTTCGGATTTGGATTGGTGACGAGCTAGTAGCTGAGAATGGTCAACAAAACCCCTCTTACAGCGAAAAGAAAGCTACACAACATCTACAAAAAGATAACGTAAAAATCCATGCTGATATCGGGTTGGGGAGCTGTCAAGCAACGGTGTGGACATGTGACCTAACAGAGCGGTATATCGAAATTAACGCAGGGTACAGATCTTAGGAACGCCATGAACGAAGTAGGAATCAAAGATTATCTCCCCACTGACCGTGCACAAGTCCTCATTGAGGCTTTACCATACATACAGCGCTTCTCTGACAAAGTCGTACTTATAAAAATAGGTGGAAGCACCCTTGTAGATCAGAGGTTATTTGATCGCTTGGCCGAAGATGTTGTGCTACTGCATTCAGTCGGGATAAAGCCAATCATCGTCCATGGTGGAGGTCCTCAAATAGGGCATGAATTAAGACTTGCTGGCAAAGAAACTAGTTTCATCGACGGGCTGCGCGTGACAGATCAGGAAACCTTGAAAATTGTCAGTAAAGTTCTTAAAGACCAAGTCGGAAGAAGAATAGCTGACGCGATAATATCACTCGGCGGGTCAGCGGTTAGTTTAAGTGGCGAGACCGGGGCTTTGATCACAGCAACGTCCATAAATAAAGAATTAGGTTTCGTGGGAAAAATAACTAACATCGCCCCCGATATACTGAAAGTGGCCATTGACGACGGCAAAATTCCAGTCATATCAACACTTGGAATTGACGATAAAGGCCAAAGTTATAACATAAACGCAGATACAGCTGCAGGTGCTCTAGCCGGCGCAATGAAAGTCCAAAAAGTCATATACCTCTCAGACGTTCCGGGGCTTCTTTCTAATAAAGACGATGTCAGTACTTTAATTTCCAGTGTCACAACATCAGCGGTCGAAGGAATGATTGCTTCAAAGGGCGTATCCGACGGAATGATACCTAAAGTTAACTCCTGCATCGACGCTCTGAAACAAGGCGTAGGTAGCGCCCACCTTCTTGATGGCAGGATCCCTCATGTTGTTCTTCTTGAACTATTCACTGATGAGGGAATCGGGACAATGATTGTCGAGGAGGACTAAATGTCATCACATGCTGAAAATATGGGAGTGGCAGGGGAGTTGCAAAATTGTCCTATCATGCCAACCTACGCTGCCCCTAGCATCATGTTCATACGAGGAGAAGGAACTGAACTGTGGGACAGCGAGGGTAAACGCTACTTAGACTTTGTGGGAGGATTAGCAGTCCAATCATTGGGTCATGCCAACCCCGAAATTGCAGAGGTAATAGGGGAGCAAGCGGGAAAGTTAACGCAGGTTTCTAACTACTGGGCAACTGAACATGCCCATCATGTTGCCATCGAAATTGACAAAGCTGTAACAGGTAATATCAATGAGCCAAGTTACAGTTCGTATAATCCTACAGGGCAAGTTTTCTTTTGTAATTCGGGAGCGGAAGCTAATGAACTTGCCTTCAAGATTGCCCGAAAAGCAACTTCACAGAGTAGATATACAATTTTAACTGCAACTGATTCTTTTCACGGAAGGACTCTCGCAGCTCTCGCAGCTTGCGGTCAGCCTCACAAACATGAACCATTTGCACCCATGCCACAGGGCTTTACTCACATAGCGAGGGGAGATATTGAAGCTCTGAATGACGCTGTTGACGAAACAACTGCAGCAGTTCACTTAGAGCCTATCCTTGGCGAAGGGGGGGTCTGGCCACATACTTCTGATTACCTATCGAAAGCAGAATCACTAACAAGAGAACATGGCTTATTGTTTATGGTTGATGAGGTCCAGAGCGGTTTATGCAGAACAGGGGAATGGTTTTCATTTCAACACTATGGCTTGAATCCCGACGTTGTCTGCATAGCGAAAGCTCTGGGTAACGGCTTTCCAATCGGAGCTGTGTGGGTGAAAAGAGAATTAGCAGCCTCATTTGAAGCAGGAGACCATGGAAGTACGTACGGAGGTAATCCTCTAGGAACGGCTGTGGCGCGTAAAGTTCTTGAAATCATGAAGAGAGACAACTACAACTTGAAGGCTCAGTTAATTGAAGAACAGATCCGTACAAGCATGTCAGAAGTGCCTCAGGTAATTTCAATCCGTGGAAACGGAGCGATGCTTGCAATTGAGCTGCATCAAGCTATAAGCAAGGAAGTAGCTGCAGAAGCATCTATAAAGGGTTTGCTAGTCAATCCTATTACGCCAACAGCTTTACGATTAACACCACCGCTCACAACATCTGCTGACCAAATACAAAAGGGAATGCAAATATTGAAAGGAATACTCAATGCCCAGACATCTTCTTGAAATTGATGACCTTAATTCAACAGAGTTAAATAAGGTCCTCTCTCTTTCAACTCAAAGCCCCGAAGAATTACTTTTAGGTAAAGGCGCAGCTTTGCTTTTTGAAAAGCCTTCGAATCGCACACGAAATTCGATGGAAATGGCAATCGTGCAACTTGGTGGACACCCAGTGACAATACGCCCTGATGAAGTAGGAATTGGGAAAAGGGAGAGCACCGGAGACGTCGCAAAAACACTTTCCTGCTATCACGCACTGATAGGCGCAAGAGTATTTGAGCACGAAACGGTCTCTGAGCTTTCAGCATATTCTTCAGTGCCGGTAATCAATATGCTTTCCGATGAGGCTCATCCGCTTCAGGCATTAGCTGACCTACTGACAATTAAGCAAGAATTTGGACAACTAAAAGGACTCAAAATCGCTTATATTGGTGACTCAAATAATGTAGCCCGCTCGCTAGCTATAGGGTCCCTCATGGCAGGGGCAGAATTCCGAGTAGCATCGCCGAAAGGTTACGAATTCTCTGAGGCCAGCCTTAAGAGAATTCAATCCGTTGGCGGTCAAATTTTGCAAACTGGTGAACCTGAAACTGCCGTAGAAGGTGCGAACGTAATCTACACAGATGTATGGACATCAATGGGTCAAGAAAAGGAGAGCGCAACTCGACTCAGGGACTTTAATGGATTTACGGTGACAATGGAAATGCTTTTGTTAGCTGACCCTGAATCTATTTTTTTACATTGTTTACCCGCCCACCCAAATGAAGAAGTCACACAAGAGGTCCTTGACAGTTCGTACAGCAGGATATGGAAGCAAGCTGAGAACAGAATGCATTCCGCCAAGGGTGCGATAGCTTTCCTTCTTGGTAGCGAAGAGGTTTAATATGAAAAAACAACGTCAGCACTTAATAACGCAGTTACTCGCTGAAAACTTTGTGAGTTCGCAGGAACAGCTAATTTCTCTCCTAAAAGATCAAGGAATAAACGCCACGCAGGCGACAGTATCAAGGGACCTAGATGACTTAGGGTCAGTCATGGTAAGGGTCAGTGGCGGTGCAATGGTCTACGCAATTCCTGAGCTACCTAGCGAGAGGCACGTTCATGAGAACCATCTAAAACGGGTCTTGGGCGAATGGGTCGTTGAAATAGGGGTCTCAGAGAACATAGTAATGATGAGGACTCCTCCGGGTTCAGCTCATGTAGTAGCCTCTGCGTTGGACAGAGCAGGATTGGAGTCTGTCCTCGGAACAGTCGCAGGTGATGATACTGTCATGGTGGTGGCTAGCCATACATGTTCAGGACAAGACTTATCTGAATCCTTAAGAGAACTATCGGGACTAGAGCAATAAAGGAAAATCATGAATATCAAAAAAGTAGTTCTGGCTTACTCAGGCGGATTAGACACATCAATTATCCTCAGATGGTTACAAGAAACCTATAACTGTGAGGTAGTTACCTTCACAGCTGATATCGGACAAGGTGAAGAAGTTGAGCCAGCTCGTGCCAAGGCACTCGCAATGGGAATTCCGGACAAGGCCATATTTATTGAAGACCTACAAGAGGAATTTGTGTCGGATTTTGTATTCCCCATGTTCAGAGCGAATGCAATCTATGAAGGAGAGTATCTTCTCGGAACTTCCATCGCTCGACCCCTGATAGCGAAGAGACTTGTTGAAATAGCTCAAGAGACCAATGCTGACGCCATTAGTCATGGCGCAACTGGCAAAGGCAATGACCAAGTGCGTTTTGAACTAGGCGCCTATGCCCTCAACCCTAGCATCCATGTCATCGCTCCATGGCGGGAATGGTCCCTTGGGTCTCGTGAATCCTTAATGCAGTATGCGAATGAACACGGAATACCGGTTGAAATGAAGAGAGGGAAAGAATCACCTTTCTCAATGGACGCAAACCTCCTACACATATCCTATGAAGGTGGCCCATTAGAGGACCCGTGGACTCAACCTCCGGAAGAAATGTGGAGATGGTCTGTGAGCGCAGAAGCGGCTCCAAATGAAGCCACTTTCCTTGAACTGGAATACGAATACGGAGACATCGTTGCAATTGATGGACAAAGAATGAGCCCTGCGAATATTCTTCAAACTCTCAACCAAATAGCTGGAGCTAATGGGATAGGGCGATTAGACATCGTCGAAAACCGATACGTCGGTATGAAGTCTCGTGGAGCATATGAAACTCCTGGAGGCACTGTCATGCTGAAGGCACACAGAGCGATTGAAAGCCTGACCCTTGATCGTGAAGTTGCTCACTTGAAAGATGAATTAATGCCGAAATACGCAAGTTTGATTTACAACGGGTTTTGGTGGAGCCCCGAGAGAGAAATGCTCCAAGTGGCGATAGATCACACTCAACAGCAAGTGAATGGAGAAGTGAGAGTCAAACTCTTCAAAGGGAATGTAGAGATTGTAGGGAGACGAAGCTCGCAATCCCTTTTCGATGAAAAGATAGCAACCTTTGAAGAGGATGATGGAGCGTATAACCAAGCTGACGCTGAAGGGTTTATTAAGCTGAACGCACTGAGGCTTAGAACTCTCGCATCAAAGAGATCTAAAGATTCATAGGGACCGGAGATACAGAATGACTAATGGCAATAACTCAAAAGGGCTTCCGCTTTGGCATGGAAGACTCAACGTCTCCTCAGCAGATGTTTTGAAGAACCTCAACTCGAGCATTGGGTTTGATATCCGTCTTTACAAAGAGGACATAACTGCTTCTAAAGCTCACGCAAAAATGTTAAAGACAGTAGGTGTCTACAGCGAATCTGAGTTAAGTGCAGTGTTGAAGGGGCTTGAAACAGTTGACGAAGAAATTGAAAGCGGAAGTATCAATATTTTGCCTTCCGATGAGGATATCCACACTCTAGTAGAGCGGCGGTTAACAGAAATTACCCCTGCAGGCGCAAAACTTCATACTGGACGGAGCCGCAATGATCAGGTAGCAACAGATCTGCGACTCTGGACTAAGCGTATTTGCTCAGAACTAATTACAGAACTTATCTCTTTGCAGGAAACCTTACTAACAAAAGCGAAATCACTTGAAGGTGTCATGATGCCTGGGTACACCCACCTCCAACAGGCACAACCTGTTCCTGTAGCGCACCACCTACTTGCGCATGGTTGGGCGATCTCCAGAGATATACAGAGGCTTTTTGAATCACGAAATAGAACTAATGTCTCCGTTCTCGGGGCCGGTGCGCTAGCGGGATCATCGTTACCATTGAACTCACACGCCGTGGCTGACGATCTTAACTTTAAATCCCTATTTGACAACAGCCTGGATGCTGTTTCTGATCGCGATTTCGTCGTTGATGTGCTCTCGGCTATAGCTCTTTTAGGAGTTCATCTCTCCCGTATAGGGGAAGAAGTTATCTTATGGTCAACTAGCGAATTTGACTTTATTGAGTTGGATGATGCATACGCAACTGGCTCTTCTATGATGCCGCAAAAGAAAAATCCTGATATTGCAGAGTTGGCTCGAGGAAAGTCAGGGCGGCTGATTGGGAATCTGACAGGAATGCTTGCATCGCTGAAAGGCACCCCTCTTGCCTACAACAAAGACTTGCAGGAAGATAAAGAAGCACTCTTTGACTCAGTTGATACGATCCTAAACCTACTACCAGCTATAAACGGCATGCTACGAACAATGACGTTCAAATCTGAGAGAACAAATCAGCTTGCTACATCCCCATTCATGGTAACAACAGATATCGCTGAATGGTTAGTGCTTAATGGTGTTCCATTTAGAGAAGCACATGCTTTAGTCGCAGGCCTTGTTCAAGAAGCGCTCACAACTGGTACCGAGTTGTCAGAACTTGTAGCTGCGCACGAACTTCTAGGAGATGAGCCGAAGAAATTATTTGATAATAAAACTATTACAAATAATAAAAAAACACATGGATCGGGAAGCCTGAAGATGATGGAGGAACAGGTCACTGCATTTGAGCAAAGCATCGCTAACAACAGAAGTCTTTTATGAGCTATACACATCAGATAAGAATCAGATATGTGGACTGCGATATGCAAGGAGTTGTCTACAACGCACATTATTTAACTTTTATTGATGATGCTTTTGATTGCTGGATGAGAGAATTAGATTGGGATTTCGAAAAAAAACTTGAAGCTGAAATTATGTTAAAAAGTGCCAATATCACTTGGCACAAGCCAGTTAAATTTGGGGATGAGCTTGTAATTAAGTCGAAGGTTGCTCGTTGGGGAAACAGCAGTTTTGACATAAGGACTGATGGATATGTTTTAAACGATCATTGTTTCGAGGCATCAATCTCATATGTCTGTGTAGACCATATCGACTATAGGCCGATCGTTGCACCCGAACTTCTCAAAAGTCATCTGTATTCAAACTAGGAGAGAACTATTTCCTTCATATGGAAAAATAATCAAAATATTGGGAATGAGACGGATTCACTTGCAAATGCAATCAGTGATGTAGATGCTGTGCTACCAACCAGTGAGAGCTCAGAAAATGCTAAATCTCAGATTATTAATTTTCTCAAAAACCATCCTGATGCATTGCATAGAACTTGCTTGGATGGTCACCTCACTGGTTCGGCAGCAATCGTTGACTATACCGGACAAAGAATTCTCATTATGCTTCATAAAAAGTTACAAATCTGGATTCAGCCTGGAGGCCATGCAGACGGCGACGGAAACCTACCTCGGGTGGCTCTGCGTGAAGCCACAGAAGAAACAGGTATCGATGGACTAGAGATACTCACCCCGGGTATTGATTGTGACGTTCATGCAATTCCTGCCAGGCCAGGTGAACCACAACATCTGCATCTCGATATCAGATATTTAATACGCGCCCCACGCAATAGTGTTGTTCAAAGAAACCATGAGAGCGTTCAAATGCGTTGGCTGAATTTTGGCGAGCTAACGCAACTCACCTCCGATGAAAGCACTGTCCGTCTCGCAAAAGTAGGTTTTGAGATAGCAAAAAAACAATTTTGAGAAGGTCTCGCAAGTCGGGTAGGCCCCTTGCCTATATGGTTATTGAATGGGTTTGAGACTTATCAAACATGTGATTTTTATAATGGGCCTGCTTGCATTTCTAGTTGCATGCTCATCCAGTTCAAGTGAATTAGCGGAATCAATTTCCTCTGAGAGTGCAAATCAAGATACTACCTCTGCGCCATCTCCAACTACCGAAGAGATACCCGATGAAGAGGGCACTGCGAATCTTATTTCCTTCAAAAATGAAGTTCTTCCAATAATAGAAAATGCATGCGCATTGTGCCATACGGGAAGAGGTCCGGGTGTTCCCCACGCTAAATTTGACACCGCAGCAGAAGTCTCAGCATATGCATTTGCGATAGGTGCTGTAGTTGATTCAGGATACATGCCTCCATGGCCAGCATCAGACTTGAGTGTTCCATTTCTCCACGATGCAAGCCTAGATATCTATCAGCGAGAACTAATCGTTGAATGGGTTCAGACAGGAGCCCCAGTCGACATGGATGGCAGCACTCAGGTAACGCCAACTCAAGAAGTCCCGTTCCTCGTCTCATATGATCAGGAGCTTTCCTCTACTAACTTTTATGATGGGGAAAGAGGGCAACCAGATGAATATCGATGTTTCATCTTCGACCCTGATTTGACTGAGACAAAATATCTCACCGGGTACGAATTTGTCCCTGACCAGACTGAAGTGGTTCATCATTTAGTCGGCTATAGAGTAACCGCAGAATACAGAGAGGCAGCTGAGCGGAAAGATGCTGAAGAGGATCAAGGGGGCTGGAGTTGTTTCGGTTCAACAGGTCTTGCGAGCGACGAAATACTAACCTTTTGGGGTCCAGGAACTGGTGCTATTCAGTACCAAGAAGGACTTGGTTTAGAGATGAACCCAGGAGACTTCTTTGTCATGCAAATCCATTATCATTATGACGTTGAGGCTCCTGAAGATCGCTCAACTTTCCGAACTGTTTGGTCAACGGACTCTGACACGCAACCAATTAATATCAGGACCTTTTCCGGCCCTGCTGAAATACCATGTGCCGAATGGGAAGAGGGGCCGTTATGTGATCGTGACAATGCATACCTATACGCAGAAGCACAATACGATGGCATAGTTCAGGCCGACCAGATTCTCGAAGCTTGTGGTTACACTCCCGAAGACTTTTCTGACATGACAAATGGGATAGCCTCATCAACTTGCGATCAACCAGCTCGTTTTGAAGGCTATATCTCAGCCGTGCTTGGTCACCAGCACAACATTGGTGCATCTTTCCGCATGACACTTAATCCCGGAACCCCTGATGAACTGATCTTGCTTGATATTCCTGATTGGGATTTTGAATGGCAATTTGCGTACTATCCACAAGAAGAAATCTTCATTGAAAAAGATGATGTTATCCGCCTTGAATGTGTATGGGATAGATCGCTACGGCCCAATAATCTAGAACCTAGTTATGTACTCTGGGCCGATGGAAGTAATGACGAGATGTGCTTTGCAGTTATCATGAGTTACCAAAAGAACTGAACACAAACTAGAGTGAATAATAATGATTCCAAAAATTATTAGCGCAGACGACCACGTCATTGAGCCCGCTCACGTATGGCAAGACCGAATGCCTGTCAAACACAAGGAACTTGCTCCGAAGATCGTCATCGCACCTCAGGGGGAGATGACACTAAACGACGGCGTATGGGTAGAAACACCGGGCACAGGTGACAAAATGGCGGCATGGTGGCATTTCGAAAATAAACGCTACCAAATCAAACAAATGGTGGCCTGTCCAGGAATTCCCCCCGAAGAAGTCACAATGGAAGGCGTCACTTACGACGATATAGCACCAGGCTGTTATGACCCCCTAGCTCGCTTGGCAGATATGGATATAAACCACGTGGAAGCATCATTGTGCTTTCCCAATTACCCAAGGTTCTGCGGGCAATTATTCTCTGAGGCAGATGATCTTGACCTAGGACTACTATGCGTGCAGGCATACAACGACTGGATGATAGACGAGTGGTGCGGCTCCAGTGGAGGCCGATTGATCCCACTATGCATAGTGCCATTATGGGATGCTGAGCTGGCAGCGAAAGAAATATATCGGGTAGCAGAAAAGGGTTGCCGAGCAGTTGCATGGTCTGAATTGCCTGCTTGGCTGGGTCGACCAGGTCTACACGGTGACTTTTGGGACCCATTTCTCAAAGCATGCGAAGATACTCAGACAGTGATCTGCATGCATATAGGTTCAGGGACTAAAACGGTGCAAACCTCACCAGAGGCGCCAACCGTTGTCACAGCAAATCTCATAGTTTGCAATAGCGCTGCATCTATGATCGATTGGATTTTCTCAGGAAAATTTGAGCAATTTCCTAACCTCAAACTTCTTTACGCTGAAAGCCAAATCGGCTGGATTCCTTATTTCATTGAACGGGCTGATGACACTTGGAAGACTCACCAATGGGCTCAAGGTGAAAAGAGGATACCTAACCCACCATCGCACTATTATAAAAAACATGTCTACAGTTGCTTCTTCAAAGACACAGTTGGAATTGATCTGTTAGATCGCATCGGTGAAGATAACGTTCTATTCGAAACTGATTACCCCCATCAAGATGGGACATTCCCTAATACTCTAGCAATCGCAGAGGACCTCTTTGGGCACTTAGAACAAGAGACGATAGACAAAATAGCAAGAAATAATGCCATTAAGCTCTTCGGACTCACTATCTAAAGGAAATAATGGAATCTGATATCAGTCCAACCGATCAACACGTCGATCAGGTCTGGGATACCCCATCTCACTCCGAAATCATTGAATTAACCAAAGCTCATGTCGAAGCAATGGAGATGACAAATGATGACCTTGTGTGGGTTCAAGCAGGGATGCATCATGTGCTACTTACAACCATAGGGCGCAAGACAGGCAAGGAACATAAAGTCGCTCTTCCCACGTGGAAAAATCAAGATGGCGACAGGATAGTAGTGGCTTCATTTGCGGGGGCTACTACAAACCCATCTTGGTTCATTAATTTGAATGACAAACAAGCCAATCCCAAAGTAAAAATTCAAATCCAAGATGGTAAATACTGGTCTGACGCTCAGATATTAAATAGCGACGAGAGAGATGAAACATGGCGGAGGCTATGTGCTGATCGTGCATGGTATGAAACGTATCAAGGCAAAACCGATAGGGTAATACCACTAGTTAAATTACCTCTAACCGAACAGATTAAAAGCTAATCTTCTAACGTAGCTTTCAGCCCATCCAAAACCATTTGCATATTCCGGCGAAGGGTGGAAAGCCTATTGCGGATAATTTTGCTCTCGTTCTGGGGGTTCTCTGCAATGATTCTTGTCAAGCCTGACTCGCCAGGCCCCAAAATAACTCTGTGGCGAACGCGTACTGTTCCCCCAAGGTCAAAAAGCTCGTATCTCCAACGTGCTCCAGGAGAAGATATATCTCCGGTGCACCAGCCAAATAAGCGCCCTAACTCAAGCACATCAATAGTGCATTTAGCAGACCACTCGCCAATATGTTCATTCTGATTTCGCCCAGTGAAAGTATCACCTAGCTTTACTGAGGGGGACTCTTCATCCCAATTAGCTCCGACGAACTCATTTGAGAATTTGCTACCGAAATTGATATCCGTCATTAATTCCCAAACCTCCTTTTTGCTTGCAGCGATATCGACGTCGACAGCAATGCCGGGGCCATTTGAAAAGACAAATGGCTGATCAGGGCCATTCTCAAAGGTCATACCATAAGAATCAAAGTAGGTGATCTCTCGAGAGGACGTTCTGGGGGCAGGTTTGAAATCTAACCCTTTCGTCCATGCAACAGGAAACATCGCAATTTCAGTTGTTCCTTCAGGCAAATCTAATATCTCTTTCAGTTCATCGGCTTCGCTGAGGATCGCAGTTGTCCAAGCGGTGCCCAATCCTCTAGAGCGCAGGGCCAGGCAAAAGCTCCAAGCGCTTTGAATCACCGAATCAAATAAACCCGGCCGTCCTGAATTATCATGAATTCCGATAATTGAAGGAATGACAATTGCCGGTGACTTCTCTAGATTCTCAGCTAGAAATGCAGCAGATTTGAACATCCTTTCGTTCGGGTGCCCAGTACCACTTAGGCGGTCCCTTGCAGCTATCATCCAGTTTCCAGCAGATTTTAAATAAAGCTCGGATATCTGTGCCTTCTTTTTATGATCAGTAATGACAATCCATCGACGCGAACCTATATTTCCGCCCGTAGGAGCCTGTTCCGCTATATCAATACAGTCAAGAATAATCTGCGGGTCAACGGGTCGATCAAAATCAAGACGCAGCCTAACTGACCGAGTAGTGGATAGCACGTAGTCAACGGATTTAGGGTCTAGTTCCACCTCTTTGTTTTATCACCAAAGAACACGAACGAGGAATCATGTCAAAAATTCAAGGCATACTAGAAATGTGTTGACCATTCCATTAGAAACTATATTCGACCCGGGTATTACTGAAATCAATAGGATGCCAATGCGTGTCGAATTTCCCTCCTATGACTCATTATCCGAAGCGAGAGAAGGAGAAACGCCTCCAAATAGGTTTTCGCTGGACGGAGTCTGGAAGTTCAAACTTTTAAACTCTGTATATGATCTAACAAGTGAAGTTCTAGAGGAGGACTTCGAAAATTCTCACTGGGATGACATCCAAGTGCCAGGAGCTTGGACAAGGCAAATCTCCGAAGACAAACCCCATTACACGAACATTGTTATGCCATGGTCTGGCTACGAGCCTCCCGATGTCCCAAAGGACAATCCAACCGGCATATACCAAAAAGTAATCAACATCTCCTCAAGCTTCATTAATGATAAGTGCATCCTCCATATCGGTAGTGCAGAAAGTATCGTACTAGTCTTTTGTAATGGCGTTTTTGCTGGCTTAGGGAAAGACAGTCGTCTAGCGAGCGAATTTAATCTAACTCCGTATTTGTGTGAAGGCGAGAATGTGTTGACGCTGGTCATTCCCAAGTGGAGTGATGCAACTTGGATAGAAGATCAAGACCATTGGTTTCATGGTGGTATTCACAGATCAATATGGATTGAGATAAAAGAATCATTGCACATATCAGACGCTCACCTCGTATGTGACTTCGATCCAGAAGATTTTAAAGGAAGCATTGAAGGTAAGGTTCTAATTTCTCAACCCAAACAAGGATTAAGCACAAACATTATTCTTGAAACATTATCAGGAAAAGTCATTGCCGAATCAGGCCACCAAGAAGTGTCCGTTTCCAATTCGGATTCTCCGTTAGAGGAACTACTTGAGTCGTATAGTTTTACCGGGGTGCAGTCCACGTTTGTAATTAAAGACCTTGCTATTAAACCATGGACAAGCGAAACTCCGAATTTGTATAACGTCTTTATAGAACTCTTTGATGAAGAAGGAAACTGTCAAGAAGTCATCAGTCAACGTGTTGGCTTCAGAAGGGTAGAAGTACAAGAGCGAGAACTGCGAATCAATGGTAAGGCAATTGTGATCCATGGGGTGAACCGGCATGATCATCACCCAATCACGGGAAAAACGCAAACAGCAGATGAGCTCAAAGAAGAGCTAATTTCTATGAAACTTCACAACATTAATGCAATAAGAACGGCGCATTACCCAAATGATCCTGAGGTTCTTCATCTGTGCGACGAGTTAGGACTCTACGTAATTGACGAGGCTAATTGCGAGTCGCATGCGAAATTAAGCTCGCTAGCTTTGAATCCCAGATTTCATACCGCTATTGAACAACGAACAAAGAGAATGTTTCAACGTGACAGAAATCATCCTTCAATAATAGGCTGGTCACTAGGCAACGAATCAGGCTTCGGAGCAGGACAGATAGCAGCAGCAGCATGGATTAGAAGTGAAGATCCTTCACGATTTCTTCATTACGAGGGCGCCTTAGAGCATAGATTCTCTCTAAACAACGAAAGGGGATTTGAGAACAGCAGAGAAGCCCCAGATCTTCTTGAACGTTTAACAACTGATATTGTCTGCCCAATGTATTCACCGATTAAAGTCATTACGCAGTGGGCGACTTGGGCGAAGCAGACGAAAGATGACGACCGGCCGCTTATTCTCTGCGAGTTCTCTCACGCAATGGGTAACTCAAATGGGTCGCTAGCAGAGTATGTCGCTGCGTTCTATGACCACGATGCTCTAGCAGGTGGCTTTATTTGGGACTGGAAAGATCAAGGCCTCCTTGAAACCGACGAAGACGGAAGTGACTTTTGGGCTTACGGCGGGCACTTTAATGACAGCCCAAATGACGCAAATTTCTGTATCAATGGCTTAAACAGTCCTGACGGATCTCCACACCCTGCCCTGAAAGAAGTTGCATGGGCGTACAGACCTATAGAGGTCGTAAAGGTCACCGAGCAAAAACTAGCAATAAGAAATCGCTCAGTTTTTAAACACTTAAGTGAATTTAAATGCCGATGGAATATAGAAGCTGAGGGCGAAGTTATCGAGTCCGGAGAATGGGAATTTAATAATAGCGAATCAGCAAATGTCATTGAAAGATCAATCCCCAATGCGACCGGCTCAACACCACAACAAGATCTCTATTTAAATCTATTCTGGCAAAATAACAACCCATCGGAATGGTGCCCGAGCGAACATATCGTGGCCTGGGACCAAATCACTCTTCAAGAGAAGCCAAACACTGCTGAGCCGAATCTTCCTGAAGTGCAAACTCTAAAAGAGGTAGAAACAGACCACATAGAGTTACAAGACTTTATGATTTCTGTACCCACATCGAATAATAAAGGCTCAGTCTCCTACAAAGGTATGGAACTGTTTACACAATTCCCAGAAGGTTGCTTCTGGAGGCCCCCTACAGACAACGATGGTGTTAAGCAGGGATGGATGTCAGAAGTCTCAGGTGTTCGCAGAAAGTGGATTCAGGAAGGGCTAAATCAGCTAGATATAAAACGAGACATTACATACACAGAAAGCTTAGCGAAAGGAAGATACCTCCAAATTAAGAGTGAGTATCAAGGGACAAATGCAAAGGCTACACACACCGGCATTATCTGGGCTGTAGATAATTTAATCAACTTCCATGAAACCTTTCATATTCCAACAGAGTGGCATGACCTGCCAAGGGTGGGAATGCGTTTTGAAATTGCAGCTGAATACTCAATTCTAGAATGGTTCGGGCGGGGCCCTCTGGAGTCATATCCCGACCGACGCAATTCTCAACTGATCAGTAAATGGAAATCCACTGTGAGTAGTCAATATCACCCATATGTAGTGCCACAAGAAAATGGAGCACATCAAGATACAAAGTGGTTCAGTCTTATCAGCCACCAAGGAGATCAACTTAAATTCAATATTGCTAAAGCAAACTCGTTTTCTGCAAGCTTCATGCATGACACTGACCTGAGTCAATCGCTTACAATATCTCAAGTAAAGCCTAGTCCCACCACCGAAGTGCACATAGACGCCGCCATCAGAGGGTTAGGAACAGGGGCATGCGGACCGGACACCCTAGAAGAGTTCAGACTTACCTCAGGAACCTATGAAATGGGATGGTCCATCGAAGTGCTATTAGCTAATCCCTAGACGTCAAGGGGTACAAGGCATTCGCGAATTTTATTAGCCTTTGCAAATTCATCGACTGGATCCGTCACCCACCGAGACCCCTTTTTGGTAACCGTAAATGCTTCGTCAATCCCATTACGAAATTTCCCAGCATAAGCATCACGATCATCAAGATAGACCGAATAGTCAGCTAACCAAAGCCTGACTAATCGTCCATCACGAGTGTTTTCATCGGGGGCGATTAATAACAGGTCTGAAACTAAGGCCCTATAAATTGCCGTTCCCTGATCAATCTGATCAGCTCTTTCATCAGGCGAAGCAGCAGCAAACGCAAAAGGAATCTCCGCAAGTTCATCTTCAGCAAGGCTGCACAAAATTTTAGCCTCAGCAGCGAAAGAAGAGTCATCTAATTTATCAGGATGCCCGCTTGGGGCAAGAGGGGATAGTGCCCAGATCCAAAAAAGAGCTATTGTCAACAAAAGAATGACAGAAATTACTTTCCCAACGGAAAATTCCCGCAAACCCTTGCTCGGCGTTTCTGTTCTATCAATGCCTTTATCCACTACTACAATGATGGTCGGTTAAAGGGTGGAATGCCAAATACCTACGAATTCCATATTTTGATTTAATAACGTCGTAGTTCTTCTAAACAGGTCTAATGTCAGACTATGAGTAAATCTAACCTTTTAGATGAATTAGACCAACGTGGGCTAATACAAGACACTACAGACCGACAAGACTTAAAAGCGCGGCTTGAAGATAGACCCCTTACTCTTTATCACGGAATCGATCCGTCTGCCCCCAGCCTTCACATAGGCAACTTTATAGGAGTCCTAATGTTGCGTAGATTCCAAGATGCTGGACATAAACCCATAGCACTCATCGGTGGATCAACAGGAATGATAGGCGATCCTGGTGGAAGATCTGAAGAACGAAACCTTCTAGATGAAGAGACTTTGGAGAAAAATTTAGAGGGGATACGAGCTCAGCTTGAAAAGCTTGTTGACCTCGATAACGCAACGTTGGTCAATAACTTTGACTGGACAAAGAACGTCAACGTGTTGGACTTCCTCAGAGACGTTGGAAAGCACACAACAATAAATCAGATGGTGGGTAGAGAGTCTGTACGATCCCGAATGGAAAGCACTAACGGAATCAGCTTTACTGAATTTACATATATGCTATTGCAAGCATTTGACTTCTGGTGGTTGCATCAAAATTTGAATTGTGAACTTCAAATAGGAGGTTCAGACCAGTGGGGAAATATCGCCCAAGGCGTTGATCTCATCAGAAGAAGAAGTAGAGCAATTGCGCATGGTTTAACTTGGCCATTAATAACCCGAAGCGATGGACAAAAGTATGGAAAATCGGTTGACGGAGCTATTTGGCTTGATGCAGAGATGACATTGCCCTACGAATTCCATCAATATTGGCTTCGAGTCGATGACAGAGATCTTGAACGATTCCTTTTGCAGCTAACACTGTTAGAGATTAATGAAATATCTGAACTAGTACATGAGCACCAAAGCACTCCGGAAAATCGACTAGGCCAAAAGCAACTCGCTGATCAAATAACTAAACTGGTCCATGGAGAAAAGGCAGTAAAAGACTCAAAGTTAGCTGCAGAAGCCCTGTTCGGGAAAGATGACCTCACCGAAGAAATGTTCAAAGCTTTAGTAGGAATCGCCCAAGAGACAGAAATTTCATCCAATCTTCTTAGCGAAGAGGATGGTCTGCTGGAAGCTCTCATCTTGAGTGGTCTGGTTGACTCTAAAGGAGCAGCTCGTCGTTTGCTAAAACAAGGCGGTGTTTCCATCAATAGAGAAAGGGTCTCTTCGTCTAAAATTAATTCGGAACAACTTGTCGGCGGAAAGTATGTTTTATTGCAAAAAGGCAAAAAACAGCGAAACATTTTGAGATTTACCGATTAAGCTAGAATTTGCTGTTGTTGTACTCATCGAGATGAGAAAAAGAACAGAATAAAAGTTAATATAATGTTGAATTTGTCTACTTTGTGGGTAGATTCAACCTTCGCCCATAAAGTGAGAATTTGCGCTAAATATTTGGGTTTATCCGGCTCCGACCTTGTCGCCCGGAAGCGGTTCCAGTCAGATCTGCGAACCTGCTCTTTGAAAACGGAAGAGAGGACGAAAAAGCCAGTGCGGGA
>CEUL01150031.1_pt1 | contig 24058 bp, 22 predicted proteins | sample 427021 | NCBI WGS metagenome assembly CEUL01 (sample SAMEA2622800, study PRJEB7988) | marine metagenome | isolation source: saline water (ENVO:00002010), including | reverse complement strand
GCGAATCATCAGTTACGTGCATCGTATAAGGCGATGCAGGCAACTGCAAAGTTGATTTTAGAGTCCCAAAGCAGCGAAGAGGCTGATGCATCAATAGCCTCTGTTAAAGAAGTATTTTCTGTAGTGGGATTTGATCGCGTAGTATCGGATGATCGCGAACGATCCCAGATTCTTAATTTACCAATGATTATTCCTGCAGCGGGTAAAGACCCTGTTTTAACGGATGTTCCAAAATCTTTAATTAATATAGCTGGTAGGCCAGTTCTAGACTACCAACGAGAAATGATTGCAAAAACTGGCATAAAAAAAGTTACGGTTGTTCGTGGTCATAATGGCAAACAATTCGATGCCTATTACAAAAAAGACGACGACCTAGATTTTCTCGAAAATAAAAATTATGAAGAAAGTGGATCACTTTATTCTCTATTATTAGCACGGGAACAAATGGTTCATGGCTTTGCATTTGTCTATTCTGATATTTTGTTCCGTTCAGATATTCTGCAAAGGTTAATTAATTCCGGTAAGGATATTGTCCTAGGCATAGACAATACTTATAGGCATCACAGGCATGAAATAGACAAGAAACTCGATTTGGTTGTTACCCAGCAAGATATAGATTTTAGACTTAGGCGACTTGCTCCTCTTGAATTGACGCAACTTGTAAGCATTGGTAAGAACATTGATATAGAAAACGCAGATTCAGAATTTATTGGTATGGGGTATTTTTCTGCAAAAGGGGTCGAAGCACTTGTCAGGACCTACGAAGATTTCGTGGGTAAAGGAAAAGGCGTATTTCATGAATCAGCATCGTTTGAAATGGCTTCTATCACAGATATGATCCAAGAGCTTATAAGAAGGGGCTTCCCTGTCCATGGACTTGGAGTGACCCAAGGATGGATGGAAATCCACACGAATCAAGATATTGAAATTGCTGAGTCTGAACTGGCGGATTCATTAAATTAGAGGAGTATCGTTGACTATTAGAGGCAATGATTTTTGGGAATTCTTGATATCACGAGATTACACGTTTTTTGCAGGCGTCCCTGATTCTACGTTTGGTCCTGCCTATCACGCGCTTACTTCTAATCCTTATTTGACCTACGTACCGGCAACAAGGGAAGACTCGGCAATTGGTGTTGCATCAGCGGCATATTTCTCTGGAGAAAAAGGCGTAGTGGTGATGCAAAACTCTGGTCTTGGGAATGTAATAAACCCTCTAACGTCATTCAGCCTTATGTATGAAATACCAGTTTTGCTGATTATTGGTTGGAGAGGATTCGGAGGCCCTGGATCAGATGCTCCGGAGCACTGGATCATGGGAGAAAAAACACCTTCCTTCCTTGAACTTTTGGACATACCTTATGCAATTCTAGATACAGAACTGGATGATGAAAAAATCGATCAATTTTTACAGTCAATTGAAATGCAGCAAAAACCGGGAGCCTTACTTGTTCCCCCTGGGATATTCAATTGAACTCTCGTTACGAAGCGATAAAGACTTTAATGTCCTGCGTAAAGGAAACAGATGCAGTTATAAGTACGACCGGGATGATATCCCGTGAGCTTTTTTATCATCAGGACCGCTTGGGTAATTTTTATATGATTGGTTCTATGGGCTTGTTGTCGTCTTTTGGCTTAGGCCTTGCGAAATTACATCCGCTTAGGAAATTCTTTGTCTTAGATGGTGACGGTAGCGCACTGATGAGCATGGGTACCATGGCGTTGATAGCTGCAGAGAAGCCGAAGAATTTTATTCATATTGTGCTCGATAACGAATCTTACGAATCAACAGGAGCACAGCCTACCATTAGTAGTTCTGTTCCGATTGGCGCCATTGCAGAGGCGTCAGGTTACGCAAGTACTGTAAGCGTCAAAAGCTGTACAGAGCTCGCGATAGAGCTAGAGCGATGCATGGTCAAAGATGGCCCACATTGCATTCTGATAAAAGTAGGAATAGACCCAATACCGAATATTCCTCGCATAATTTATTCTCCCAATGAAATTAGGGACAGGTTTCAGTCTTTCCTCGCGGAGAGTGTTGATGGATAGTACGGGTAATCAGTATTGGCTACCAACTGAAATTATTTTTGGAGATGGTGAATTAGATCATCTCGCTGAACATGTACCAGAGTTTGCAAAAAAAATACTAGTAGTTAGTGGATCAAAAGCACTTCGAAGCGAAGGCGTTCTTGATCGCCTTCAGACTATGCTAGGGAGTGAAAAGGTAGTTTTCTACGAAGGCGTGTCTTCTCATCCCGTACCCCAAGATATCGATAATGCTGTTAATGTTGCGGTGAGTAATAAATGTGACGTAGTGATTGGAATTGGTGGTGGGAGCGTAATGGACGTAGCCAAGTGCGTTGCACTTCTGAGTACACAACCTGCACCCGTGAAAGAATTTCTACGAGGTGATCAGGTAATAAAAATCCCAGGTATTCCATGTATTGCGGTTCCCTCCACGGCTGGTACCGGTTCAGAAGTCACAAAATGGGCAACAGTGTGGGATCCTATCGAGAAGAGGAAATACTCTCTCGATCATGATTTTCTTTATCCTAAGGTCGCATTAGTGGATCCAACGCTTACGTATTCGATGCCAGATTGGGTAACTGCTACCACCGGCTTGGATGCTCTTACCCAGGCGATTGAGGCCTACTGGTCTAAGGCTTCCCAGCCTACATCCGATATGTACGCTTTAGCATCAGTCAGTAAAATTATAAATAATTTGAAACAGGCTTTTGATTCAGGTGATCCTTTTGCACGTCGAGAGGTTGCAGCCGGAAGCCTTATGGCGGGCCAAGCTTTCTCCAACACCAGAACGACGATTTGCCACTCGCTCTCTTATCCCATGACTGCCAACTGGGGAATAGTTCACGGTCAGGCAGTTTCAATTACCTTACCAGTTTTTTTAGAAGCCAATGCTGAAGTGCTCGCTGTGAAAATGGACTCCCTCCTAGACGCACTAGAAGTCTCTAGGCTAGGTGACGGAGTTTCCCTTATCAGGAATTTAATGGAAGAGACTGGGTTAAAAACTCGTTTTAATGGCTTAGGTATTGATGAAGCTGGTCTAAGCAAGGTTATTGAAGAAGGGTATTACCCCGAACGTGCAGATAATAATCCAGTTGAGTATACCCCGCAGGAAATACGCTTGCTGCTTCGACAGATTCTTTAATTTTGCATTTTGATACTTATTTAAATTTCCTTTCATAATTTGTTTAAGCGCCGTAAAGCTTAGAAGTTTTGCATAGGCTATTGAAAATATCGTGACACGGTGAGTTATTTTCATACGACTAGAAAACGCGGCTTATCAGTAAGAATAAGGATTACTTGCTTATTTGCAAGAAACGTGCACAATTGCTTTTAGAGTCAAAATCGCCTAAATATATTTGAAAAAGTAACTAGGGAAGTTTTTCCTCGGTTCAAGGGATAATTATGCAAGATCTTTATTATGATGTTTTTGAAAGTTCTTGGGGTTGGGTAGCAGTATGTGGCGCTAAAAATGGTATTAAATACGCAACATTACCCGAACCTACCTTGGACAGGGCTATTTTTGATCTTGAATCTGTGATGCGTAAACCCTTACCAGAATTAGAGCCAGGCAAGTTTGACACTTTTAAAATTCAGCTCGAGGAATACTTTGCAGGCAAGAGAAAATCTTGGGATGTAAAAATTGACACCGAGGATGCGACAGAATTTTTTCGCCGAGCTTGGGAAGCATGTATAACAATCCCTTTTGGAGAGACTAGGAGCTATAAGTGGCTCGCTTTAGCCGCTGGGAATATTGCCGCGTCACGAGGAGCAGGGCAGGCTATGGCACGAAATAGGATACCTTTAATAATCCCATGTCACCGGGTTATTGGTGAAGATGGAGAGCTACACGGCTTTGGCGGCCCTGGTTTGACGATGAAAAAAAGACTCTTAGAGTTGGAATCTACAAATTAAGCAGCAGATGTATTAGCTTCCGTTTCAATACTGATAGCTGTATTGTCCCCGATCAATTCAATTAATCTTTGTGAGAGCTCATCACAATAACTAGTGCGTATTATAGGCATCTCTAGCCTCCACTGAGTGCTGTTCTTGCTAATTAGTAGATCAACCTTGTCATTGCCTGGATATTCTAAGAGGGTTTGCAAGATTGTTTTTAACAAGAATTGATCTTCTTCGGGTTTATCAGTCTCTGTTAAGTGGACGAGTATCATTTTGGAATGATCATGGTCTATCTGATTTGGCTCGAAATGATTGATATTAGCCTCCGATGAAGTCAGTGAAGAATTGTTTGAGGATTCTTCAGGATTTATTTGAACCGACTGCGTTGCAGCTTGATTAAGGATATTATTCGACTGGCCCTCTATTTGTAGAGGAGGTTTGAGAGCAATATTTTCAGGAACATCTAATTCAGATGCTTGATCGCAATGAACCGAAAGTTCATCATCTCGCCTCCTCATAGATCCATTGAGTTGGAGTAGTGAACCTTCAAACCATAATTGAGATGTTTTTTCGTAGGCACGGTTCCAAATTGCAATATCAATTAGAGAACCGTCAAAAATTTCAAGTCCCGCGAAGCAAATACGTCGACCTTGCCTATCAGCAGTTACTCTTACAGACGCCACTTCTCCCGCGAGAAGTACTCGTTCTCCATCAGGTAAAGATTCTAGTTGATCTTTCGAGATAATAGCTCCTTCTGGCGCGTATTGGGGATCTAATATTCGAGGCCCTAGAGACACACCCAAAAGTTCACGCTCCCACCCAATTTTCTCTCGATCTGTAGGTTCAGGTGCATCCAATAATTGGATTTCAGCAAGAGGAGCGGGAACGGAAGAACCAAAAAGATCAAACATTGTGGATTGGCCGCTATCTTTCAATTGAGCTTCTTTTTGCATGAGTTGAGTAATTGATTCGACACTTGCAACTAACTGGCCCCTTTCCCCAAAGATATCTAGCGCGCCAACCTTTGCAAGGCTTTCTATTACACGTCGATTCGCTGCATCCGTTCCACCTCTTCTTGAAAAATCAGCAAGCGATTTAAATGGTCCATTCTTTTTTCGATCCTGTACATGTAACTCAATGGCCATCGCACCAACATTTTTTATCGACGCTAAGCCGAATCTAATAGCTGGTTTTATACCTACTGACTCATCAATTGAAAAGGCTACATCACTATAGTTGATATGCGGTGGTAGTACTTCTATACCCAACCTAGAGCACTCATTTACAGTGGCACCAATTTTTTCAGAATTACCTTCATATGCATTAAGGACACATGTTAAAAATTCAATGGGATAGTTAGCTTTGAAATATGCTGTCCAGTACGCTACGACTGCATAACTCACGCTGTGCGCTTTGTTAAAAGCATATCCCGCAAAAGGCTCGATTAAATCAAAGACAGAGGCGGCAATAGTTTCGTCATATCCTAGCTTGATTGCGCCTTCAGTGAAGTTTTCTCGTTCTTGTTGCATCAGCGAGGATATTTTTTTACCCATGGCTTTGCGGACTATGTCTGCTTGACCTAAAGAGTAGCCTGCAAATTTTCTCAGGATGTGTAGAACCTGATCTTGGTACACAATGATTCCGTAGGTTTCTTTAAGAATTTCTTCTAATGCGGGATGAGGATATTTAATTGGAACTTTTCCGTACTTTGAATCAATGTATGTTGCAATGTGTTCCATTGGGCCTGGACGGTAAAGCGCAACCATTGCAGCTAACTCAGCCAAGCTACCTGGTTTGAGATCTTTTATATAACGTCTCATTCCAGGACTTTCCAATTGGAATACTCCAGTTGTTTCTCCACTAGCGAGAAGCTCGTAGGTTATGGGGTCATTAAACGGAATTTCAGGCAATGTGATATTTATATGATGACGTTCTCGCACTAGCTTTGCAGCATTACTAAGAATCGAATAATTGATAAGCCCAAGAAAGTCCATTTTGAGTAGGCCAAGCTTTGCTACGGGCTCCATAGCATACTGTGTCATGGCAACACTGGACTCATCACCTTTAGTTGGACGCTGGAGAGGCACATGATCTATGAGAGGATCTTCTGATATGACGACTGCAGCAGCATGTGTACTTGCGTGCCTGGTTACACCTTCAAGCCCCTTAGCCGTATCAATTAGTAGGCGCATCCGTGGATCGTTGTCGTAAGAATCCTTCATTTCAGGTGAAAGTTCGAATGCCTGTGCAATCGTCATCCCTACTCTAGTGGGAATAAAGCGTGCTATACGATCTACCTCTGCGTATGACATACCAAGTGCACGACCAGAATCTCTAATTGCAGCTTTAGCACCTAATGTACCAAAGGTAATGATCTGGGCTACGTGATCATGGCCATATTTTTCAGTGACATATTTTATTGCTTCCTCTCGTCGATCGTCTTGGAAATCCATATCAATATCAGGCATTTCCTTACGCTCGATGTTTAAGAAACGTTCGAATACTAAACTGTATTCAAGAGGATCGATATCAGTTACCCCGAGGCAGTACAACGCTAACGATGATGCGGCACTTCCTCTGACACCAAAGACAATGTCGTTTTGTCGTGCAAATTTAGCTATATCCCAAACTACTAAAAAGTAGTTTGGGTATTGAGTTTTAGTAATAACATCAAGTTCATAATCCAAGCGTTCTTTTTTGGAATCATCTGCTCCACTGGGGTAACGAGAGTCAAACCCCTGCCAGCAAAGATTTCGTAAATATGTATCGGCATCTTCATCACCAGGTGTGCGATATTGAGGCAAATGTAAAGTCGAGAAATCTAAAGTGACGTCTGTAGAGTCAGCAATGACTTGAGTATTTGTAACTGCTTCAGGAATGTCACGAAAAAGATCTTTCATTTCATCAGGGCTTTTTAAGTAAAAAGACTCGTCTGAAAAACGAAATCTTCCTTCATCTTGTATGTTTGAATTTGTACCGATGCACAGGAGCACATCATGCAAGGTGGATTCTTGTTTATCTACATAATGAAGATCATTAGTAGCCACTAAAGGAATGTCTAATTCTTCACCTAGTTTTAAAATGCCTGCATTTAGAGGATCTAGGAAATCGAGATTTTCATGACGTTGTATTTCCAAATAAAAATCAGGGAATGTAGCCATGCACCATTTGGCTATTTCTCGAGCGTTATCGTAGTTTCCTTCAATCAGTGCCGTAGATAATTCTGAGCTAGGGCAGCCTGAGAAAACTATTAAGCCATCTGCATGTTCTTCTAAGAGTTCATGGTCAACTCTCGGCTTATAATAAAAGCCTTCGAGATGACCTTTAGACGAAAGTTTGATCAGGTTTTGATACCCTTCGTTGTTTTTGGCAAGGACTGTTAGGTGTGTGTACGCTTTATTTCCCGTACGCTTATCAAATCTGCTTCCACCCGCAACATATAGCTCACACCCAATGACAGGCTTTATACCAGCATCTTTGCAGGCAGTATAAAAATCTACAACGCCATACATGGAACCATGATCAGTAATGCCCAAAGAATTCATGCCTAGTTCCTTGGCACGGGCTACCATTGTTGGTATGCGGCTTAAGCCGTCAAGCAGACTGTATTCAGAATGAACATGAAGATGGGCGAATGACAATGAAATCTCTACCTCAAAATGTTAGGTCATTATATGAACAGAGCGTATCACTACCAAGTAATATACTGATGTATTTTCGGCCTATAAATGCGCATTTTGTGAACACAAGAGTGTTCAAGTCAACAACAAGCTGCTGCTTATAATTTAAAAGGCTGACTTTATTGTTGACCTTAATTATTTGAGGCTAGAAGCCCCAAATAATTGTAAGATTAACTAATATGAGATTTGATACGAATAATTTTTATAAAGGTGCTGTTACTCGCCTTTTGAGCTTGGCAGACGCTGAAAGAATGGCAGGGGTTTCGGTGCCTGAGTATAAATATGATCTTGAGCGAATGTTTGATTTTGCTCAATATCTCGAATTGATGCAGCCACCACACGTTACTGTGCATGTTGCGGGAACGAAAGGCAAAGGCAGTGTAGCGGCGATGATTGAAAGCATGGTCAGATCCAATGGTTACCGAACTGGCTTATATACTTCTCCACATCTACATACTTTTCGAGAGCGGATTAAAATTGACGGAGTGCCTGTTACTGAAGATCTTTTTGCTGCATCCTTAGATCGAGCTTGGTCTTATATTGAAAGCTTAAATGGTAGCCAGCAAAAATTCCCAACTACATTTGAAATGCTGACTGCTATGGCTATGGATTTGTTCAAGCGTGAGCAAATCGACGTAGCCATCTTAGAAGTTGGTTTAGGTGGTAGACTAGACGCTACGAATGTTTTCCCCACCGACGTTGCTGTAATTACTTCAATTAGCTTGGATCATACCGCTATATTAGGACCTACACTTTCGGATATCGCTCATGAAAAAATAGGAATAGTAAAAAGGGCGCAACCTGTTATTTCTGCGCCTCAATCGCCGGAAGCTCAACAAGTAATAGAAAGTAAGTGCTTGAAAGTAAACGCACAACTTTTGCAAATACAAAAAGATACGATATTTCAACTGGATTCAGCAGGCTTGTCAGGTCAAAAAATTGCGGTTGTTACCCCGAAGCATGAGTACAACTGTAATCTACCACTATTAGGAAAACACCAAGCTGAAAATGCGGCGGTTGCGATTACTGCTGTGGAGCAAATACCACTTGAATTAAATTTTGAGCAAATGGTTTTAGGTATAAATAGCGTTAAATGGGATGGCCGATTCCAGATATTGAGTGAAAACCCCTATTTAATAGTTGATGGAGCGCACAATCCTTATTCGATGCAAAAACTTGGAATGACAATTAAAGAATATTTCCCTAAGTCCAATGTATCTTTGATATTTGGTGCTTCTATGGATAAGCAGCTAGATTTACTAATTTCTGAAGCAGAAACCTTTGCGAACAAAATTTATATAGTTACCTCACGCCATCCAAGGGCGGCATCACCATCTTATTTAGAAAAATTTTTTCTAAATAATGATGTAAATAAGCAAATAATGGGGGAAGTAAAAAAGACGCTTATTACTGCATCTCACGAAGCAAGCGACAATGATGTAATTGTTGTCACTGGATCATTATTCGTTGTTGCAGAAGCGCTTGAATGGTATTTTGAAATTTCACCAGAGTGGTATCCTGAGCTTAGTCTTTCCAGAAGTTAAAGTGAAAAAATGGAACATGGGAAAAAGCGGGTTGTTGTAACTGGGACAGGTGCAGTGACACCTCTCGGAGAGAATGTAAACGATTTTTGGAATGGTTTAGTTAATGGGGTCTCTGGGGTAGGGCCAATGACGTTGGCCGATCCAACAGATTACCCTTGTCAGATTTCTGGTGAAGTCTCTGGCTTCGATCCTGAAAAATATATTGAAAAAAAAGAATCACGCAGACTTGCCCGGTTTTCTCAGTTAGCAATTGTCGCTGCATCAGAAGCAATTATGCAGGCAGGTATTTCAACGTCAAAAATTAACATTGATCGTATGGGTGTTTGCATTGGAAATGGTAACGGTGGATTCCCGACAATTGATCAGAGTATGCGTACGCTAGTTGATCGTGGGGGGATGAGGCTTTCACCATTTTTTTTCCCGATGATTCTTCCCAACATGGCTGCGGCAAATCTAAGTCGATATTTTAGTGCGAGAGGTCCTAGCAGCACGATTGTTACTGCTTGTGCCGCATCTACTCAGTCAATAGCTCACGCCGTCGATTTTATTAGGAACGGGCGCGCAGAAATTATGATTTCTGGAGGAACGGAGGCTGGTATCAGCCAATTAGGGTTAGCGGGCTTTTCTGTAATGCGTGCATTGAGTAATCGTAATGATAAGCCTGAAGAGGCTAGCCGCCCTTTCGATGCCGCACGTGATGGGTTTGTTCCAGCCGAAGGTGCAGGAATATTAATCCTTGAATCTATGGAACATGCTCAAAAACGCGATGCGAAAATATTGGCTGAAGTTTTGGGGCATGGCGAGTCATCAGATGCAAACCATCAATTTCAACCAGATGATGACGGTTCAGGTGCAGCTCGGGCGATATGCTGGGCTTTAGAGGATTCTGGAATAGGTCCACATGAAGTAGATTATATAAATGCGCACGGAACATCTACGCCGTTAAATGATGCGTCGGAGACGCTCGCAATAAAGCGAGCTTTCGGAGACTTGGCCTATAAGATCCCTATTAGTTCAACAAAATCAATGATAGGGCACGCTTTAGGTGGGGCTGGAGGTATGGAGGCGGTAGCTTGTGTTTTGACCTTAGCTAATGGAATGATTCATCCTACTATCAACTATACAACTCCAGATCCTTCATGTGATTTGGACTACGTACCTAATGTGGCAAGACAAGCAAACGTCAAAACTATACTTTCAAATAGTTTTGGGTTTGGTGGTCAAAATGCATGCATCGTGCTCAGGAAATACGAAGAATAATATTGCTACTTTGAATAATTAATTCGCTCGTTAAGTATCCTTCCGGTTCCATGTTCAACTTTTACAGTATTTTTTACTGCACTCGACCGTGTACCGATCACAATTAATGGATCATTCTCTTTGTTGTGGAGTTGATAGAAAGATCATCCTGTAATATTAGCCATCATCCCTGGTGTAAGTATGACAGAGCCTCCATCTGGGAAATTCATAGTAAGGACACCCTCAATTACTTGAAATGTTTGATCCTGATTATGACAGTGCATCTCATCTTTTTGGTCAGGTTTATAGTAATGAACCCAAGCATGGAATCGATCAGTATCTAGCACTACAGTTTTTTTCCCTTATGACCAAAGGCTTTAGTGTCAATCACTTCAATAGGCATACATATCTCCTAATACCCATTTAGCATTTTATGGTACCCCTGCAGGGACTCGAACCCTGGCACATGGTTTAGGAAACCACTGCTCTATCCTCCTGAGCTACAGGGGCACATGTTTGTTAGGATCTTATCATTTAGTAGATGATAATTTGTAATAGGGATGATTTTATACCTGTATTTTTGTTTGGAGGATTGGAATGAAAGTTTTAATTGTCGGTGGCTCATCAGGAATTGGTATTGCGACGGTTAAGACATTTTTAAACGCTAAACATGATGTCATTGCGACATACAGGACAGGTATCCCGAACAATGAATTAGGAGCGTACTGGATAAATGCGGATATGCTTCGTATAGCTGACATTGATTCTATTGAGGCAAACATTTCTGCAGTAGATCTTTTGATTCTGTTACCGGGTGTTTCATTCGGAAAAAGCATTTCGGAATATTCGGACGATGAAATGGATGAAGTACTTACTGTTAATTTCATAAGTCAATTCCGAATTATCCAGAGAATCAAGCATTGCTTTTCAGATGATTCGCAAATCATTTTCTTGGGTTCCATAGCTGGGCAAAGAGGATCTGCAGATCCCATATATGGTGCTAGCAAAGGTGCAGTACATGCTTTGGCTAAATCTCTCGCAAAATCTATGGCACCACGAACTAGAGTAAATGTTATTGCCCCAGGGATGGTAACAAATACTGGTATGTATGATGCTACTAATTCAAATGTAATCAATGGACATTTAGAGACTACTCCTACGAGGCATTTTATTAGCGCCGACGAAATCGCTAATATTATTCTAGATATTACTCAACCACACTGGGGACAACTTAATGGCGCTTGTATAGATTTAAATGGAGGCCAATACTTAAGGTAGATTAATTAGATAGAAATTCTCGGAGCCTCTTCAATGCTTCGCGAATATTGTCTTGCGAGTTAGCAAATGAAATGCGTACATAACCCTCCCCAAATTTCCCGAAAGAAGTGCCTGATAGTAAAGAGATACCCGTTTGAGTTAGAACGTTTCGCTCAAATTCTTCGCTGCTATAGCCGGTACCGGTAATATTGGGGAAAGCGTAAAAAGCCCCTTCAGGCATTGGGCATTTAATTCCAGGGATATTATTCAATCCGTCAACAAGCAGATCTCGACGTTTTTTAAATTCAGCAACCATATCCCATACTGGTTGCTGAGAAGATTCTAACGCAGATACAGAAGCAATCTGACTGAACGCCGCTGTACAAGAAACACTATTGGTAACGAGCCTAGTAATAGGTTCTACCAGGAAATCAGGGAAGATACCAAACCCTATCCGCCATCCGGTCATGGCGTAGCTTTTGGATAGTCCATCTAGAATAATTGTCCGTTCCCACATGTCGGGGAATTCAGTAATTGATGAATGTGTTCCCTCATAATAGAAATCTTTATAAATTTCATCAGCCAGTACAATTGCATCAGCATCTTTAGCCAGGGTAGAGATTTTTTGTAAGTCTGTTCTTGGAATTACACTTCCACATGGATTATTAGGGGAATTGACAATTATTAGCTTTGTTTTCGACGTGATTTGATTTTCCAGTTCTTTTAGATCAGGGTTATATCCCAATCTTTCATGTAATTGCATAGGGATTGGCGTTCCTCCGGCGAAGCGAATCATTGATTCGTATATGGGGAATCCCGGATTGGGGTAGAGAACTTCATCACCTTCTTCAATTAATGACAGGATCGTAAAAAACATTATTGGCTTTCCGCCGGGTGTAATAATAATATTTTCGAAAGGAATTTCACGGTTATATCTATGACCGGCATCGAAAGCAACTGCTTTTCGAACCTCTGTTATACCTGCAGAAGGTACGTAATGTGTATATCCTGTATCCAAGGCAATTTTTGCAGATTCAACAATATGGGCAGGAGTATCAAAGTCAGGCTCACCGATCCCGAGAAAAATGATGTCCCTACCTTCAGCTTCAAGGGCTTTAGCACGAGCTAGTGCCTCAAAAGCTGTCTCAGTTCCTAGTAACGACATGCGAGATGCGAGACGCATTTTCTCTCCTATTGTTATGGTTGTTTTAAATTTCTTCTTTTCCTAATCGTTTTTCATCCACCAGAAATCGCAGGAAGAAAATGAACTTCAGAATTTTGTTCTAGGGGAGTCAGCATTCCCATATTTGTTGGTTCTCCGTCTACGACTGCTGCTAGACCTCGTGCAAGCTGAGTAGGATTATCAGGGTGAATTAGACGTTCTTGAATGCCAGGATATTTAGAATCAAGGTTAACTATTACTTGACGTAAAGTCCTTCCTTCTACTTCAACCGTAGTATGTCCTCCAATATGCTTGCGCAAAGACGGCTGCATAAAGACTATTGCCAAAGTATTTAGATACCCCCAGACTTATTTTTCTTTTCTTCAAGGGCCTCTAAAATTCGACCAGGGTTCATAGGCGTTTTATAGAGTCTATTTCCAATTGCGTCAGCTAGTGCATTTGCGATTGCAGGCGCCGGGGGGACGATTCCAGTTTCTCCAATCCCACGTACTCCAAATGGATGGTTAGTATTTGGGACTTCTACAATGATTGTATCAATCTTGGGAAGATCGAGAGCCGTTGGCATACGATAGTCGAGGAAACTTGCATTGAGCATTACGCCATCCTCAGTAGTATAGTATTCTTCATTTAACGCCCATCCGATTCCTTGTGCGGCGCCTCCTTGAAATTGGCCTTCTACGTATGATGGATGCACTGCTTTCCCCGCATCCTGGGAAGCTGTGTAGCGAAGAATCTGTACTTTTCCAGTGGCGGGATCTACTTCTAAATCAACTAAGTGAGTTGCAAAGCTTCCTCCACCAGAGCCTCTTACGTTAACGGTTCCAGTTTTTGCTATGGAACCACCAGTCTCCCCAAGCTTGCCGGCTGCTTCTTTAAATCCTAATCTTTGATCAGGTGCGTCAAGGTTATTAAAGTAGCCTTCAGAAAAAGCAATCCTTGAAGCATCACATTCCCATAGCATACTTATTCGTTCTTTCATTTCCTCTATAACTAGATTGGCTGCTTCAATTACTCCATGACCTGTTGAATAAGTGGTCCTACTTCCAGCTGTTAATGCGTTATACCCTATGCTATCGGTATCTACGACTGAAGGATGAACATCTTCTGCTGAAATTCCTAGAATTTCAGCAGCTTGCATAGCTAAGGTAGTTCGAGTACCTCCTATATCAGGATTCCCTTCAACTAGAGAGACAATCCCATCATCATTCACGTTTATGGTGACTGATGATTTTCCACCTGCTCCATTCCAATAGCCACTTGCCATGCCTCTACCACGGAGTTTGCCATCATCGGCCTTACGAATAAGAGATGATTTGAAATGGTCGGATTCTTTGATTGCATTTAGGCATTCAAGATTACCTATTCTCGGGAAAATTGGACCATCAGGCCTGCGAGATCCCTCTTTGGATACATTCAGAAGATGGAAATCCATAGTATCGATACCTGCTAGTTTACAAAGTTCATCTACCAATGCTTCGCTCGCAAATGTTGCTTGAGGGGTTCCGGGTGCTCGATATGCCGCAGTTTTTGACATATTGATGACGATGTCGTAGGCGTCTATACGTAGATTAGGAACTTCATAGCAAGCAAAGATTCCAGCAGTAGCAGCGCTAATGGATGACCCTGGGTATGCTCCAGCCATATATTTAATATCTGCGGTAGCAGCAAGGATTTTTCCTTTGGCGTCGATTCCCATTTTCACAGTGACTTCACCACCAGGTCCGGGTCCAGTAGAAGTAAAAACAGATTGCCGATCCATGAGAATTTTTACCGGTTTCCCGGATTTTTTTGATAGTAAAGCTGCTAGTGGTTCAAGGTATAAACCAATTTTCCCCCCAAATCCACCACCTATTTCCATTGGGACTACTTTAATATCAGAGATCCGCATCTTGAGAATTTTTGCTAGTCCATCACGCACTCCGAATGGTGCTTGAGTACTGGTATATACCGTTAACTTTCCATCTGGGCTATAAAAAGCACTTCCGTTATGAGGTTCTATATAGCCTTGGTGGGCTCGTGAAATACTATAAGTTCTTTCTAAAACAGTAGTAGATTCATTGAACCCAGCCTCGGGATCTCCAAATTCGGCTCTTGTATGCTCTGCTATATTAGTATTTGAAACAGATTCACCGAGGTGATTCCCCACCAAATCATCATGAATAATGACAGCATTCTTTGCTATAGCATCCTCTATGGTAACCACTGCTTTTAACGGTTCATACTCAATTTCGATAAGTTTTAACGCTTCAAGCGCACTATTGAGATCTGTTGCTGCCACAGCTGCGACAGGGTGTCCTTTGTAAATTACTTTGTCATAAGCCATTATTCTTTCGCTAGCCCATTTAGATTCTGGTCTTAGATTTTCAGATGGTTGGACTGGCATATCTTTTCCGGTGATTACTGCATATACCCCTGGTGCCGATTCCGCCCTAGATATATCTAAATTTTTAATTCTTGCATGGGCATAAGGGCTTCGAAGTACTGCCCCATGTATCATGCCAGCTAATTTAATATCTGCCCCATATAAAGCCCTTCCTAGAACTTTATCCACCCCATCGTGTCTTATAGGTCTAGTGCCAACGATTTGGAATTCTCTTTGATTTGAATTAGAAGTAATTGTCATTTCTTTCCTAAAGCTACTATGAATTTTGATTAGCGACTTTTTCTACTGCTCGTATTATTTTGTCGTATCCAGTACAACGACAAAGGTTTCCTGCTAGCCATAGACGGATTCTTTCTTCACTAGGATGTGGCTCTCGTTCCAATAACGCTTTAGCTGATACTAGGAACCCCGGGGTGCATATCCCACATTGAAGGGCCGCTTCCTCGAGGAAAGATTGTTGGAGTGGGTGTAATCCATCGGGCGTAGCCATTCCCTCAATGGTGTCTATAGATGCACCTTCTACTTCAGCACCTAGTACGAGACATGAGTCCACAATCCTGCCATTTAAGGTTACGGTGCAAGCACCACAGTTACCATCATTACACCCTTCTTTAGTCCCTGTTAAACCTAGAACTTCTCTGAGTGTTTCTAATAGAGATTGATAAGGTGCAACTAGGAATTCTGCAGGTTTTCCATTGAGTTCACAGTTAACAGCTATTTTTTTGGGCGAATCCATGGGTGTCATTAGCTCCTATAAATTAGTTTTAGCTCTTTCGAGAGCAATGGTTAAGGTTCTTTGAGTTAAAACACGTACTAATTGCAATCTTTGAGCGGGCGTTCCACGCATATCGCCTATAGGAGAAGCTTCTCCAACTGCAATTTCAGCCGCTTCCTCAAATACATGCTGAGTTGGCTGCTTGCCAATTAGAAAATCAGAACTTTTTTTTGCAAAAATTGGAGTTGGACCTACCGCACCAAGAGCTATACGAGCATGAGTTATGCTTGAATCAATTGTATCAACAGTTATAGCACTTCCAACGCTAGCTATAGCAATATCCATTTCATTACGGGGAATGAATCTTTGATAAGCAGCTCCAAACCCTTTAGAAGGTAACGGTATTTTTATGGAAAGTAGCATCTCATTGTTCTGTAAGGAATTTTTACCAGGACCCGTGCAGAAATCTTCGACTGGGATAGCGCGGTCCATGGTAGGAGATTTGATATTTGCAATAGCGCTATGAACAATGAGTGGGCAAATTCCGTCGGCGCTTGGAGAAGCGTTGCAGAGATTCCCGCCAATACTCGCTCTAGATTGAATTTGAATACCGCCAATTAGGGAGGCTGCATCAATTAGCCCGGGATACAAATTGGCAATTTCACTATTTTCGTAGATCTGGTAACAAGGAACTGCAGAACCTATGATGAGCGAGTCTCCAACATGAAGAGCGCAAGCTTCAGGCACCTGTTTAATGTCTACGATAGAGTCTATTTCAAATCGTTCTCCACGTAGCTGTACAAGTAAATCAGTGCCTCCCGCTAAAATGCGCGCTCGGGGACCTAGTTCATCAAGTACAGCTAAAGTTTCATCGACAGAAGAAGCGGCAATATAGTTGAATGGGTGCAAATGATCACCGTGGTATTTCTAGAGTATTTGACGTTGATGTCCATTATCTCGGAAGCTCTCTGCATCTGCAACAACAAAACAAACAACGTCTTTAATGAATATCGTCAAAATTACCAAGGGGAAATGTAGAATTCGTTATTTTTTGACTATTACTTGCTACCTGTTGTTCACATCACTACAATGCCGACGTTGCTTTATTGAAAGTAATGAATTTTTTTATTTCTTAGGAGTTTTTTGTGGCTGAGGAAACTAATCGCTTATTTGTAGGAAATATGCCATTCCGTATGACACAGGAGGAGCTATTTGATCTTTTTGCTCAGGCTGGGGGCGTTGCATCAGTGCATGTTCCAACTGACCGAGAGACCGGTCGTCCGCGTGGTTTTGGCTTCGTTGAAATGGATGATCCGACAGGCAAGGATCAAGCAATTCAGATGTTTAACGGATATTCTGTGGGTGGCCGATCGCTTGTAGTGAATGAAGCAAGACCACGTGAGCAGCGTTCGTTTTAATACGATTAACTTCTGTTGAGTAATTTCTTAGACAGGCATGGCTACGTCCATATATTTGTAGCCTGTTCCTGTGTTCATAAGAAGAGTCTCATCTGTGGATGTGATAATTCCCTGTCTTAAGAGTTTTTTATACCCCGCAAGCGTTGCTGCTCCTTCAGGAGCAGCCCAAATCCCTTCAGAGATTCCTATTTCACGTGTAGATTCTAATATTTCATCATCACTCACTGTTATTGCGGTACCTTGGCTCTCTCTTACGGCATCTAGGATCAGGTAATCTCCCACCGCAGAAGGCACTCGAATTCCGGAAGCAATTGTGGAAGCGTTTTCCCAAGGTTCGGCAAAGCGCTTTCCTTCGTTATAGGCTCGGACAATTGGTGCACAACCATTTGCTTGAACAACAATCATTTTAGGTCGCTTTTCGTTTATCCAGCCCATTTGCTCCATTTCATCGAATGCTTTCCACATTCCTACAATTCCTGTACCTCCACCTGTTGGGTAAACAATTACATCGGGCAAGCGCCACCCTAAGTCTAGGGCTATCTCATAGCCCATCGTTTTCTTCCCTTCTACACGATATGGTTCTCGCAAGGTAGAAACATCGAATAATCCAAGTTCAATTGCTTTTTCTCGAGATAATTTACCTGCATCAGAGATAAGCCCATCAACTAGCGTAAGTTTTGCTCCTGCCAATAGAGCTTCTTTCTTATTTGCCTCTGGTGCATCGTTAGGCATGAAAACATAGCACTCTAACCCTGCTCGCGCGCAGTAAGATGCCAAAGATCCAGCGGCGTTACCCGCAGACGGAACAGTTAACTTAGTTAGTCCGAGTTCATATGCTTTTGATACTGCAGCAGATAAACCTCGAGCTTTAAAGGAGCCTGTAGGATTAACACCTTCATCTTTGATATACAGGGTACGTACGCCATATTTCCGTTCTAGTTTTTTTGCACGCAACATCGGAGTGCCGCCTTCGCCTAAGGAGACGATGTTTTCTTCATTACGAATTGGCATTAATTCGAAAAAGCGCCACATATTTCTAGGACGATTAAGGAATGAATAAGGATCTATAGATCCCTTAGCAGCTTCTAAGTCATATCTCGGATATAAAACTTTTTGTGCATTAGGTGATAAACCATGAGGTTCATCTGCGCTAAATATTTCACCTGTTTCAGTGCATTGGAGATGAGAGAGAAAATTTTTCATAATTGTTTTGTTTTTGTAGTCCTTAAAGTATTAGCCTAGCCAACGTTTTAATTTGGCTAGGTGATTCTCATTGTTAGTTGTTTCAATCACTTGACCACGCCATTTCTTCTGGTATAACCGAGTAGGTTTTTGAAACCATAATACATAGGAGCCGAGAAGGAATATGACCCCTAAAGTCAGTAATGGGGCTACGAACCTTTGGTCTGTCACGTGAAGTGCAATCCCAATCACTAAGCAGAGAATTCCAATTTTCAATGCAAATTTCGTTCTAAAAAAATTTAGTAATCCGAGCCTTATATATAGTGGTCGTTTATTTACTAAGAGCGACTTTTTCTTTACAAAATTCGAGGAATCTAACCCGGTTGCTTGTTTCAAAATATGCTCTATTTCATTTTCATATTTTTTAGGCATTCTGCTTCTTGTTGACCGGATCTTTTTTGATTTCTAGTATATTCTTATTTGTATGGTTATGAAAAAAGATTACTCTGTAATTTACTGAGGATTTATTGAATAAGCTAATTATTTTTGACATTCCTAGCCTTCATTGTGATGGTTGCATATCTTCAATTACTAGCGTTTTGGAGAATTTCTCAGGAATTGTTTCAGTACATGGAAACCTTGAGGCGTTGACATTAGCAGTTAATTATGATGATTCTCGAATAAAATCGGAGGCGATTAAATTGCAACTATCCATTATTGGCTATCCGGTTGTGGGGACACAATTTAATCAGAATTAATCATATCCCTAAAAATTGAATGGTAGTGTGGGTTTTATGGATTTTGTTCATATTGATTAGCAGAGCAGTCAATTCTTCTACGTAGCGAGAGTTAGATAAAGAGCCTGCATTTAAAGGCCTTAGATCAGGTATATCGGAGACTAAACCTACCACTTCATTAAGGCCAGTATCTGAATTACTGCATATTGCGACATCTCCATTAAGCTTAAGTGAGGGATTTAAAAGATCTCGCGCACTTAAATTTTGAAAAGCGCTAGCAACCAGAGATTGAGGGAAAAGAATACTAGTTAGTTCGCCCGCAGAACCTTCAGGTACATTAAGTGCTTTCATTTGTCCTTCTGAAAAAGATAGTGGGGCTATGATACTGACAATTAATTTGCCCTTAGTTAATGGTTCTATGGTCTCAGCGACAGGTCGTAGTCCTTCGAAAGGAACAGATAGAATTACAACGTCAGATGAATTAGCTGCATCCTCGTTATTAGATCCAGTTATATTAAGATCAGGAGTTATTGAAGATATTTCGAGTGCTGCTTGCTCTGCTCGCTCTTGAGTGCGCGATCCTATAATTACGTTGTGTCCAGCGATAGCAAATCGCAAACCTAGTCCCCGTCCTTCAGGTCCCGTTCCTCCGATTATTGCAATTTTTTTCATGTCACCTCTAATTTAATTCCGTTATTTCAGCCAGTTTTTCAGCATGTTTTTCTAAATCAAAGACTGGATTAAGTAAAAATTCATCGGTACCTAGTTCAGACCATTTGTGGAGCAATTCTTTAATTTTATTTTTGCTTCCCCAGATTGCTGCTTTATTAGCGTTGTCAGCATTTCCGTAATAATAGCCAAACCAATCACGTAGCCTTGATAGCGCACGCGATTCGTTATCATCTATGGCAAGGTATAGCCTTTTTGAAATTGGGAATGTTGCGGGATCACGATTTTCACTTGCTAAAGTTTCTTTGAGTAATTTCAATTTTCTCGGGAAATCGTCTAATGCTGAACTACCAGCCCCCATCCAACCATCTGCAAGAGTGACTGCACGTTGAATTGCTTTATCTGCATTTGCCCCAAACCAGATTGGAGGATGAGGGGATTGAATCGGTTTTGGGTTTATCATTGCCCCATTGAGCTGATGGAATTGGCTATTATACGTAACTTCCTCCTCAGTCCATAGAGCTTTGATTATTTTGACTTGCTCGATAAACCGGCTTACTCGTTTGACAGAATCAACCCCGTATGCAGGTAACTCACTCGCGTTATTCCCCAAACCTACACCCAGAATGAGCCGACCTGAGCTCAGGCAGTCTATATCCGCCATTAGCTTTGCCAGATGCACAGCGTTATGTCTTGGTAGCACTAGGACAGAAACCCCTAGTTTGACCTTTGAGGTTTTACCAGCCAGGTAAGCTAGAAAGCTTGTCGGATGGATTGCATTGGGTTTCCCAATTACTCGTTCTTGTGTCCACAAACTATGATACCCAAGGCCTTCAACCATACTTACAAAACAGTCGATGAACTTGGTGTCGATTTTGCCATCGGGGAAAATATGCGGCGCGGCTATACCAATTTTTGTTTTTTTAGTAATCATTTATTCCTTAATTAGAGTTCATCGAATATGCGATATTACATATATTAGCAACCTATGGTTATAAATTGTGTTTCCAATTGATTCAAATCCTTATGAAATTTAGGTACAATGTAACGAAAGGTAAATAAATTCAATTTGATTGTTGACGTAATTTCCTTGGGGACTTGGTTTTCCCGTAGTTTTGTTGCGTCTATCAGGTTTGTGGATAGGAAGTTAATGCATAATGACTCGATCGAATTTCACCAAATTGATGGAATATCATGGAGATATAGATTTTGATTACTCAGAAATTTTCCCAGCTCCGACTTTTGGGGAAGATTTCGAGCTAGAAAAAGTACCTGAAAGCTGTGAGCCAACAAAAATTGGTTGGCTGTTTGGGGCTTCTAGGCAATGGCGTGGCCCCGAAGGTTTACACATCCGAGAATATAACGGTCGTTATTTTGGACATTACGATCGTGTAGATCCTAGGAAAAATTTGATAGGGCATTGGGTTTTGGATGCTCCTTTTGAGTTGGCTGTTGGAAGTACTAGTGGAGTTGGAATGCTCGCAAGTTTTACGGCAAGTTCAGGCGTAGCCGTTACCTGGATTACGGCTACATTACTTGCATCAGTTGCAGCGAGTACGGTTGCAAGAAGAATCTTTTCGTAGTACTCCGTTTGCTTGCACTAATGCAAAGCAAGCTGCATAATTAGTGTACCTTTAAATCAGTCCTGCGAGGCTGGCAAGGTGGGTATATTGAGAAATAGGTATAAATATTTGTCGCCTCTTGCCAATCTGGTAAGGGGTTTTTTTTGAGCCGCGAAACCAGAATACTAACACGCGATGATATGGGTAGAATTACCAAACGTATCGCACATGAGATTATTGAACGAAATGAAGTGTTGACTGACCTTCTTTTTGTTGGATTGCAGCGCCGAGGGGTTCCGCTCGCACATAAATTATCTGATGCGATAGAGTCATTTACTGGAGTGACGGTTCCTGTTGGGTCTTTAGATATTAATTTTTACAGAGATGATTTAATCCAACGCCCGCACCCATTTTTGCATCCGACAGAATTGCCAGTAACCCTGGAAGGGAAAATCACAATTCTGGTGGATGATGTTTTTTACACCGGGCGAACCTCACGATCAGCGTTGAATGCTCTGATAGATTTAGGGCGGCCTCGCTTGATTCAGCTTGCTGTAATGGTAGATAGAGGGCATAGGGAACTCCCTATAAGACCAGATTATGTAGGGAAAAATATACCTACGTCTCAGAATCAATCAATACAAGTTCGAGTTGATGAATATGATGGTACAGACGAAGTTGTGTTAATAGATGATGCATATCTGGAGCCTGCATTAATATGACCCCCTTCGAATTGCAAAGCGGAAACAAAATCCAAACGCCTCAAAAGAGGCGTCATGTTCTTGATCTTGACGATTTTTCTGAGAAGGAAATTTTGAACGTCTTAGATTCAGCTGATTCAATGCGAAATATTTTAGATCGAAACATTAAAAAAATTCCTGCCTTACGTGGGAAGATAGTGTTGACAGTATTCTTAGAGCCTAGTACTAGGACAAGGGTTTCATTTGAGCAAGCCGGAAAAATACTGAGTGCAGATGTAATTAATATTTCAGGTTCGGGAAGTAGTGTTGAAAAAGGCGAATCTTTGCTTAATACCGCAAAAACTCTTCAGTCGATGCAAGCAGATTTGATTGTTATTCGAAGCCCGGAAGCGGGAACGCCATACTTTTTGGCGCGTAACTTACAGAACATGCAGATAATCAACGCAGGAGATGGAGCGCATGCGCATCCTTCTCAAGCATTATTAGATTTGATGACAATGCGTAGGAACTTAGGCGACCTAAAGGGTAAAAAAGTAGTTTTCGTAGGTGATTCTCTTTATAGCAGAGTTGTACGATCAGACATTTTAGGATTGAAAGCATTAGGTGCATCGGTAGTACTGTCTGGTCCACCCACTATGACCCCATATCCTAAGATTTTTGACAGTTCCAGAGAACTTCTTTCAGGAGTCACTTTAGAACCTGATTTGGATATTGCTATTGAATCAGCGGATGTGATTGTTGCGCTAAGAATTCAAAAAGAAAGACAGCACTCTGGAGTATTACCAAGCATGCGCGAATATACACGCCGATGGATGGTTACCGAGAAGCGTTATCAAATGGCAAATCCTGGAGCCTTGCTCATGCACCCAGGGCCATTAAACGAGGGCATAGAGATTGCCTCCTCCTTAGCACACAGTGATGAATCACTTATTGAAGAACAAGTTACTAATGGAGTTGCAATACGGATGGCGCTATTGAACATACTCCTTATGAGTAATGCTGGAGAGATAGAAGAATGACAGAGTCTAATAGCATCGTGATAAAAGGAGGGAGAGTAATCGACCCTTCTGTAAAAGAGGATTGTATAAGAGATATTTTCATTCTGGGAAATCAAATTGTCCCAAAAGAGAAGGTTGATATAACCAAAACTAAAATCATTGATGCTACTGGTTTGGTGGTTGCGCCTGGATTTATTGATTTACATACCCACCTTAGGGAACCAGGCTTTGAAGATAAGGAATCGATTGCAACAGGAACTTTAGCTGCTGCAGCTGGTGGATTCACCACAATTTGTGCAATGCCTAATACTAACCCGGCCATAGATTCAGCGCATATTGTGGAGTTCATAAAATCTCAAGCCAGTAAAGCCGGTCCTATACGTGTACTTTGTTTTGGGGCTGTTTCGAAAGGGCGCAATGGAGTAGAACTCACGGATATGGAAGAATTGGCCTCCGCGGGTGTGGTGGGTTTTACGGACGATGGTAGCCCAGTTTCGACAGGGCATTTAATGGAAATGGCTTTAAGGTACGCTGGAGAGTTAAATCTGCCGGTGATGGATCATTGTGAAGATTATTCAATGACAAAAGGATTAGGAATCCATGAAGGAAGAGTTTCATATAGATTGGGCTTGCAAGGATACCCATCAGCAGCTGAAGAATCCATTATTGCGCGAGATATTGCCATCGCTGAGCATACCGGCTCGCACCTTCATATTGGTCATATTAGTACTGCTGGTGGTGTAGATTTGGTTAGAACTGCCCGGGCGCGTGGAATTAATGTCACGGCGGAAGTTACTCCTCATCACTTGACAATGACTGAGGACTGGATTCTTGGAGAAAAAGGCGAAGAGGCGTCGTTCGAAATT